>Ga0210402_10000350_pt1 | contig 52390 bp, 16 predicted proteins | sample IncBWC7MmetaG_FD_161055 | JGI IMG/M metagenome (GOLD analysis project Ga0210402, IMG submission 161055) | Forest soil microbial communities from Barre Woods Harvard Forest LTER site, Petersham, Massachusetts, United States - Inc-BW-C-7-M | ecosystem: Environmental > Terrestrial > Soil >... | reverse complement strand
CTTACGCTACTCGCTTGTAAAAACGCTTTGTACAGGTCTTTTGTACATTTATATTCCCGCATTTCTCTTTCCTTTCGTATAATTTCTTCCTTTACTCTAAAACATTTTTTCTAAACGCGAAACTCCTACTATCGAGGAACATCCTACAAAAAACTCTAAATATGTTTTGTTACTACCGTTTTGGAACTTTTCTTCTTATGTCCAGGATAAGTGGGATCAAGGACCTCCTATTGCTTTACCAGAAGGATATCTTATAAAAGCTTTGCGCACGGATGGGAATTATTTCGGCGACGAGTTTGTAATGGGCGCCACCGCTGCAACAACTGAAACTGGAGACAGGTACCGTCAAATACTGCGTCCTATTCCCAAAAGTGCCGTCACTATCAATGGCAAAGGTGTTTGGCGACGTAAACCATTGACTGATGCGTTGACTAATGAACCTGATTTGGATATGGATGTACCAATTAAGAAACCGCAATACACCGCTGCACAAAAAGAAGGATTTTCACAGATCCAATCTACTTCCTATGGAACCAGGAATTTTTGTCCACGGATGTTTGGTGGTATGCGAAATAAAAATATGCCAATTGGTGTGATGATACCCAAAGAAGATGCGTTGCTTAGCGATCGTCTCATATATGGCGATGGAGGCACTGTAAACCGACCTTATGATTTTGACAATCCTTATAAAGCAATGTTCTACTTCAAACAACGCACTCAATGCGATTACTCGTTGTTTGCTTCGGATAAATTACCTCTGTTTATAGAAACCATCGAACGTGATAGCGCGCAACCTAAATTTAACGAAGCAATGGCACGTATTAGGCTTACCCCAAACGCCTACGTCATTATCCAGGAGGGTGGTACTCTGGACAGTCGCATTTTAGCAAGTCACCTCGTTACACAGATAGAACAGACGCTGCGTGCACAACAAAAGCCAGTCAAGCGTATCCGCATTATGCATTATAGTGCCACACGACAATCTCGTCCCCCCTCCTCCTTTGTCTATTTCCGTCGTAGCAAGCAGCCAAATGGCTATCCCTCGTCCCTCGTCGAATACACCCAACAAGCTCAAGATATAGACAGAATAGCGGCATTGATGCTTGCTCACAGTCCCGATCTTCGAACCGAAGCCTATGCAGATAATCAGTACGCGTTTCTCTTATGGCTGCCTCTAAACATGCTCGAAGAAAGGCTTTGCGATATCGTGCAGGGTTGTCCGCTTTGGCAGAGATTATTAGAAAAAAAGTTTCTGTACATTTTCGATAAATGTCTAACGATCATGGAGCCATTGGGGAATATTGATCTCCTCAAAACGTTTATGCTGCAAGATAATATAAAAGCATCCGTTATACGCTACAGTGAACGTCGTAAAGAAAATTCGCCAATACAACGCATGTGGGAACAAATTCTCCGTGAATTAGAGGCGAAGTTGCCATTGCACCAAGCAATTAAACGCGGAACTAGCATGCCAGAGTTGGACGTCTTGCTCCAGGATAGTCGTATTGACCCGAACGAAAGAAATTACATCGGTCAAGCCCCACTGCACACAGCAGTCCAATGTAATAACAGGCTTGCTCTTGAAAAGTTACTCGTACACGATCGCGTTGACCCAAATATACGAAATAATCTAGGCAGCACAGCGTTGCATCTGGCAGCCGGGCATTTGTTTGCTTTTAAAAAGTTACTCGAATACGTTCACGTTAACCCAAATATACAAGATAATAAAGGCAACACGGCACTATCCCTAGCAGATGTTCACTTCTGTTACTGTACAGAGACCAGCCCCTGTGCAGATTTTTTGTTATCTATACTGAAACACCCTGGTATTGATCCAGAGCTACGAGACAACTTTCTTAAAACGAACGCTATACGCTACGTTAAACGCCATCCAGCCTTTGCACGTGAGCTTGCTGCACGACATCCAGCCTTTATACGCGAGCTTGTTAAACACCATCCAGACTTTGTACGCGAGCTTGTTGAACGCCATCCAGACTTTGCATACGAGCTTATGGCACACCATCGAGCTTTTGCATGTGAGCTTGCTGCACGCCGCAATCCAGACTTTGGACGTGGCTTTGGACGTGAGTGTGTTGTACCGCACGGCCAACAGGAGCAAGTTGCTCCAAAAGTGACTCCACGCAGCGAGGAAGAAAATAAACGGGCCGCTGGCTTTTTCCTGGCAGCGGGCATTTCAAGGGTAGAAGATGAAGAAAGCAAGTTAGGCGAAGGATCAACTTTTATTGTGGACATTCCATTACAAAAAAATAAATCCGTATAAAAAATATAATTGTTCAAATTATGACACGCCCTAAATCAAATTTTTTTAATTGATGACACGCCCTAGTAAAGAGGTGTATGTTACGTACAATTCTGAAAGCGAAAGAGAGACAGCTGGCCAAGAAGTGCACAGCTGAGTGTCTATAAAATTGTTGCAAGATCACTACAGAGTTTGTATGATTTTTTATACAGCAATGGTAAATGCAAGATCAGAGATCAGTTTCGATGATCGGGTGGAAGCGGGTTTAAAAGTTTCAAAAAAGCTTCTTCTGTCAAGCAAGTAATGCCTAATTTTTTTGCGTGTAATAATTTTGAGCCCGGGTTTTTTCCTAATACGAGATAGCTTGTTTTCTTTGAAACGCCATGACTGACTTTTGCTCCTTTTGTTTGGAGTAGATGGCTGGCTTCTTCGCGAGATAAACGACTAAGACTACCCGTCAAGACAAATATTTTTCCTGTTAAACTAGATTTTTTTGCATAAGATTTAGGCCAATAGATTCCAGCGGATAGCAGGCCTTGAATAATTTCTTTGTTATGCGCATCGGAAAAAAATTGCCTAATATGTGTAGCGACAATGGCGCCAATATCAGAGATAGACTGCAGGCTTGCTTCATCGGCTTGCATCAATGGATTAAGTTCTTGAAAATGATTAGCGAGATTTAAGGCCGTGGAAATGCCTACATGAGGAATGCCTAGCGCATAAAGAAAGCGAGTAAAAGTGGTTTTTTTACTGCTTGTGATGGCCATATATAATTTGGTCGCCGATTTTTTTCCTAAATGTTCTAAATCGGCTAATTGTTCAGGCGTTACACGGTACAAAGCAGCCAAATCTTTGATAACTTGTTTGTCCACGAGTTGCTTGACTAATTGATTGCCTAAACCTGCGATATTCATGGCTTTACGCGATACAAAATGCCTCACAGTTTCTTTAAGTTGGGCAGGGCAATACAAGCCACCGCTGCAGTGCGCTGCCGATTCGCTGGCTAATTTAATGACTTTTGCGCCACACGCAGGACATTGAAGAGGAAGCTTTATAGGAAAAGTTTGTTTGGGTCGTTTTTCCTCAACAATACGTACAATTTCTGGGATGACATCGCCAGCACGACGGACAAAAACCGTGTCACCCACACGACAATCTTTACGATGTATTTCATCGATATTGTGTAACGTAGCTTTTCGGATTGTCGCTCCACCCACAAAGACTGGTTGCAAGTGAGCGACTGGCGTTAATACCCCTGTACGGCCCACTTGAAATTCAATAGCTAATAGGCGAGTTAATGCGGTTTGTGCGGGAAATTTATAGGCGAGTGCCCAACGCGGAGCACGTGATACAAAGCCAAGACGTTGCTGCAGTGTGCGTGAATTTACTTTGTAAACGACACCATCGATTTCATAGCGTAAATGAGGTCGTTGTTGAGATATTTTGTGATAGTAGGCTAGACAAGCTTCAATGCCATTAGCTCGTTGAGTTTGTGGGCAACGGGGCAGTCCCCAATGCTCGAATTGTTGCAAAATATCCGTGTGTTTATCGGCTAAATTTCCTTTTTTAATGTCACCAACACTGTGGGTGAAGAAAGCTAAAGCGCGTTGCGCTGTTATTTTTGGATCGAGTTGACGTAGGCTACCGGCAGCAGCATTACGCGGATTAACAAAGATTTTCTCTCCCGTTTTCTGTAAGCGATCATTGAGTTGTTGAAAGGCTTTTTTAGGGATATACACTTCACCGCGAACTTCTAAGATTTCCGGGTAATCGTCGCCGCGTAATTGCAAAGGAATACTTAAAATAGTTCGAATATTTAGTGTAATATCTTCGCCGATATTGCTATCCCCGCGTGTGGCAGCACGGATTAGTTTTCCTTTCGCATAAGTCAAACTGACGGCAACGCCATCCAATTTTGGTTCACAAGCATATTCAATCGGCTTTTGCATGGCCAGTCTATCTTGCACGCGTTTATTAAATGCTAAAACCTCCTCTTCTGAAAAAGCATTTTCTAGTGAAAGCATGGGTAGTGCATGTGTAATTTGCGTAAAACAAGTGAGCGGCGTCGTACCTACTCGTTGCGTGGGTGAATCTTGGGTAATGCATTCGGGATATTGTTCCTCTAGTGTTTGCAAGCGGCGGAATAATTTATCAAAAGCAGCATCACTAATCAGCGGATCATCGAGTGTATAGTAGCGATAATTATGTTCATTGATTTGCTTTTTAAGGTGCTCAATTTTTTTGATAAGGGCAGATTTAGGCATACGTGTGCAGTTGTGAACGATAATGGGTTAATAGACCTCTTTCGAAACGTGGTGTTAGTCAATTTCATTGTTGAACGCCTGGCTACGGTCCTCATTTACCCGCAGTAAACTCCGGTCCTCGCCAGTCGTTCGCCGCGAACTTGACTACATTTCTGAGTTTCGCAAGCAGTCTAATGTTTTAGCTGTCAGTGGTTCTCGCTGTTGATCGCAGAGCGTGCCACCCAAATCCTGAATAAGCAATTGTGCGATTTCTAGCATTAACTCAAAGGTATTTAGCGCATGATTTGTCTCATTGAGAGGCATAAATAAGCATAATCCAGGGCAATGGATTTCGCCGATATGGGTAAGATCAAAGGTGCCGGGTTCAAGGGCTGAAGCGAGACTGAACAAGCGCTGATTTTTTTCATTTTGGTCGGCATAATAATGAAAAATGTTCATTTCGCCATAATGAAATCCATGACTACTTAGCGTTTGTATTAATTCATAGCCTTTGTAAGGTCTTTGCGCTGCAGCGAGTAATTGCAGGATGAAGAATGTTCCTTTTGCATTAAGTTTTGACTGTTTTTCACTTACCTCAGCGGTTAGTCTATCACTGGGTTTGAGACAAGATTTGTTAGAAGTCAATTCAGCGAATGTACGATGAATAGTTGTTTTAGAAATTCTTTTAACATCCACTATGGTAGTTTGTTTGTTCTTTTCTTTTTTAGAGGAATTTCCATATTGCCAAATGACAAGAATTAATCCAAAAATTCCGAGCAAGATAATGCTAGGCAGAATAATCAGCAAGTAATCAATGTCCATCATGATAATAGAACCTCAGTTAATACATTAGACCTCTTTCGAAACGTGGTAATTTAGTCAATTTCATTGTTGAACGCCTGGCTACGGTCCTCATTTACCCGCAGTAAACTAACGAAGTCTATTGTAGACTAAGCCGATGCCATCGCCATGGCTTTTTCCACATCTACGGCGACTAAACGTGATACGCCGGGTTCATGCATCGTGACGCCGGTTAAATGCTGAGCCATTTCAATGGCTACTTTATTGTGGCTAATAAAAATAAATTGTACTTCTGCAGACATTTCTTTTACTAATTTGCAAAATCTAAGGACGTTAGTATCATCTAGTGGTGCATCGACTTCGTCTAGCATACAAAAAGGAGCTGGATTGAGTTGAAAAAAAGCAAAGACCAACGCCGTTGCGGTCAATGCTTTTTCGCCTCCAGAAAGTAAATGAATGCTGCTATTTCGCTTCCCGGGTGGTTGTGCCATGATGCAAATACCACTACTTAATACGTCTGGATCTTCTAGTTTTAATGATGCTTCCCCTCCAGAAAATAAACGCGGAAATAAACCAGTAAAATTCTCGTTTATTTTATCGAAAGTTTCTTGGAAACGACTACGCGTTTCTTTATCCATTTTTTGTATCGCTGTTTGCAAGGTTTCTAATGCTTCTATGAGATCTTGGTATTGTGTATCTAAATAATTTTTTCGCGCTAAAGCAGCTTGATGTTCTTCCAAAGCAGCTAGATTAACCGCGCCAATTTGTTCAATACGACGTGTTACTTCGGCAAGTTGCGTTTCGTAATTCAAAACATTCGCCTCATCAGGCAGTGTTTTTAAAAGATTCCCAACATCATAGTCTTCTTCCTGTAATTGCTCGGCTAACGTGTTAGCACGCACTCGAAGTTCTTGACATTGTAAGCGACTTTTTTCTAAATCATTGCGATCGATATTGAAGTTCATTTCTAAGGTTTGTATTTGCTGTTCACGATGTTTCAGTTGCTGTTCAATTTCTTGAAGTTTATTTTGGTTATTTTCGAGCTGAATAGCCAGCGTATTGCGCTGACTGTTTTGCGCATCAAGTTCCTGTTTTATAGTATGCAGCAGATTTTCTTCACCAGCTAGCGTTTGTTGTAGCTCAGCAGTGCGCTCTTTAATCTGTTTTTGTTGCTGTTGCAGACGTGCATCGGATTCCTGTATTGTCTTTAATTGATGTTCTGTTGCTTGCCGCTTTAATTCAAGTTGATGAAGTTTGGTTTCATCGGCTTTCATTTTTTGCGTAGCTTCGTTCAATGTTGTTTGTATGATTGTTTTATTAGCTAACAAAGCGAGGCGGTGTTTTTCGATTTCATTAAGCTGTACTTGATTTGTTTTTTGTTCTTGTTCTAATCGCAACAATGCTATTTGTATGGCGTCGATTTGTTGTTTATTTTCTTGTCGTTCTTGTTGAATACGTTGTGTTCGTTCTTGTGCTTGTTGAAAACGATCTTTTTTGACTTGATAGCGTGCTTTCAAATCGGCCTGACAAGCGACTAATTCAGCAAATTGTTTTTGTTTTTCTAATTGATTTTCTTCTAGTTGCTTGAGTTGCTTTTGTGTCTGTACGTAATTTGCCTGTTTTTCATTAATTTGTATGTGCAGTGCTTCCTGTTGCTTACGTAAATCAGTGATATCTCGTTCCCGTTGTAATAAACCCATTTTAGCTGGACCGCTACCGCTGATACGCACGCTAAGCCAGTGATTTCCCAAGCAGATGCCTTCGCGAGTAATAATAGATTCATGACCTTTTAGTTGTTTGGTATACAAGAGTGCTTCTGCAGTAGTTTCTGCCGCGTATATACCAATTAATAAATTATTTAGTGGCCAAGGAGCCGTTAATTTTGTGCTAAGTAATTTCAAAGGTAGTTGGGAGGCTGGTATCGCATCTTGATCAGGTATTGATTGCGTCATCAAACTCATTGTGCTACGAGGGAGAGATTGATTTAAAAAATCGTCTAGCATATTGCGATCCGTGACACAAACCGCTTGAATATGGTGATGTAAAGCAATTTCAACAGCGCGTTCCCAGCCCGGTTCTACTTGTACTAATTGAGCAAGTCGCGGAAGATCCGCTAAGTTATGTTGTTTGAGCCAGGTAAGTAGCGATTGTTCACGTTGACCGAGTGCTTCCTCTTGCAGAGCTATTAGCGACGCCATTTGGCCCTTATTTTTTTGTAAGCCGCTATGATGGACGTCTAATTCCCTGGCTAACTGTTCTTGAATAGCACGTTGTTCATTTATTTGTTGTCTTGTATGTTCTTGTTCTGATTGGGCTGTCTGTTGTTTTTTCTGAAAATCGCAGAGTGTTTTTTCAAGATCGATAGTGTCTTTATCATTCGTTAAAATCTGGCTTTGCGCCGCTTGCTCTTCTTCCAAATGCTCAAAACGTTTTTTCAAGTGTTGCCACTGTTGTTGGTGGTATTGACTTTGAGTTTGCGCAACATGACTTTGTTGCGTTAATTGAGATGAATTTTCTTGAAAATTGTCCCACTGTGCTTGCCAATTTTTTAAGTCCAATTCAATTTGCTTTACGACTGCCTGGCTTTTTTCAGTACTTGCTTGCGTTTCGCTCCATTCCTTACTCAGTACGGTAAATTCTTGATGCAAATAGCCTTGTGTACGTTGGTTCTCTTGTGTTTGTTGTGCGAAAAAAATATCTTTTTGTGTAAGTTGCACTGTTTCCTGTTGATTTTGTTTAAACTGCGCCGTTTGGCTTTGTAGTTTTTCCTCTAAACGGGTGACATGGTTAGCTAGTTTATAATAGTGGTTTTGTAATGCATCGCCGTCAGCTCGCGTTTGTGTTTGTTGTTCACGCGCATCTGTCATGTTCTTTAGTAAGGTTTGCAGCGCTTGTTGAGAGATATTAAGCTGTTCTTCTGATTTTTTTATAGCCATTAATTGGGATTGCAGTTGTTCATTAAAGATACGGTAGCGTAATGCTTGAAGGTGAGCTTTTAACAAGCGTTCTTCCTGTTTAAAGGCTTTGTAGCGTTCTGCTGCATTGGCTTGACGCTGTAAGTGTTTAGCGTGCTGGCCCAGTTCCTCTCTAAGGTCATTGAGGCGATTTAAATTTTCTTGCGTATGCTCTAGGCGATTTTCTGTCTCGCGTCGTCGTTCTTTATATTTTGAAATGCCAGCGGCTTCCTCTATGTAAGCGCGTAATGCATCAGGTTTAGCATCCACTACACGTGAAATCATGCCCTGTTCAATAATGGCATAGCTTTTAGGACCTAAACCGGTTCCCAAAAAAATGTCCCTAATATCGCGGCGTCGGCAACGTGTACCATTTAAGTAATAAATAGATTGACCTTCACGCGTAATTTCACGTCGGATAGAAAGTTGGGCATAGCTACTATACTGGCCACCTAAACGCGCATCCGAGTTATCAAAATTGAGCTCAATGGCTGCTTGACCTAGTGGTTTACGAGTCGTACAGCCGTTAAAGATCACATCGTCTAAGGATTCGCCACGCAATTGCTTGGCTGAGCTTTCCCCCATCACCCAACGAATGGCGTCGATAATATTCGATTTACCACAGCCGTTTGGCCCTACAATAGCTGTAAGATTGCTGGGGAAGGCGAGGGTAGTGGGGTCTACAAAAGACTTGAATCCTGCTAATTTAATACTCTCTAGACGCATAGTAACTAACGATTGATTTTCAAGGCTGAAAGTGTAGCATTTTATTAGACTTCTTTCGAAACTCGGAAATTTAGTCAAGTTCGCGGCGAACAACTGGCGAGGACCGGAGTTTACTGCGAGTAAATGAGGACCGTAGCCAGGCGTTCAACAATGAAATTGACTAACACCACGTTTTGCAAGAGGTCTAATGAAATTGACTAACACCACGTTTCGAAAGAGGTCTATTGAATAGTGAGAGGAAACGAGCGAAAAAGTGAAGAATAGCTGATTTTTTGAAAAAAAGGGAGGTAGCCTGAACATACCCTCTTGAGAGGGAGTATGCTCAGGCTATCGATATCTAAATTGAACTATTGAACTGGATAGAATCGACCGTCTCGGCCTCGATAGTATCTTGTTTGGTTGTCGCTGTTGTTATTGTTATTGGTACCGCGGGCGAGTGAACTACCTGCAACGGCACCTAATCCTGCGCCGGCGATAGTGGCTATTGTTCGGCCCGTGCCGCCGCCTATGGTGTTGCCTAAAATGCCACCTACAGCTGCTCCGCCTAGTCCACCTGCAACGGCGCGTTGATCAGGGGTCATTGAGTCACAAGCGGTCAACCCAATTAAGGCAACGCCTATAACTAAAAAAGAATTAAGTTTTTTCATGATGTTAACTCCATGAAGGAAAATATTTTATTCACTGAGTGCATAGGAAAAGTATAGGTTGGGGCTAGGTGATTTACCAGATAGACTAGACCTCTGCTTTTTAAGAAGGAGATTGATAGGGTGAAAAATATACAGCTTAAAATTTTGGATTCGCGCTTAGGGTCGGTTTTCCCAATACCCTCGTACGCCACAGACGGTTCGGCTGGTTTAGATTTACGTGCCTGTCTCAAAGAAGTAGTTCAATTATTGCCCAATCAGACAGAACTGATTTCTACTGGGTTAGCTATTCATATTGCCCAAGCGGATTTGGCTGCTGTGATTTTACCTCGTTCTGGTTTAGGTCATAAGCATGGCATTGTACTGGGAAATCTGGTTGGTTTAATCGATTCTGACTATCAAGGCGAGCTCTTTATTTCCTGTTGGAACCGTGGACAGACTAGTTTCGCTATTCAGCCAGGCGATCGAATCGCCCAACTCGTCTTTGTTCCTGTTGTGAAAACACAATTTAATATTGTCTCTGAATTTTCTGAAACTGAACGTGGCCAAGGCGGTTTCGGACATTCAGGCGTGCAGTAATCTCTCTTGAGTTAAAGGCGCCTCTGTAGGAGCCACGCTGATAGGCTTTTGAAAGAAAGTTCCAAAACTTTGGCTGCCTCTATTCGAAGTTTTATTAGTTAGTTTCTCTTCTAATGGAGAATTTTGAGGATGCAAAAAAGCCTCTTGGTTATGCAATGCACTTGATTGACCTTGACTAGCTTGCTGCGCATTTTGTAAATCTGATGTCATCACACTAACTCTTTCTTCAAGCAAGGAGGTATAAGTATTTGCTGTCCTCTTACGAAGCGAAGCAGATAATGGATAGAAATACCATTCAGATACAATTTTTAGCTTATCCTGCATATCCAAAATAATTGATTGAAGCTGATCAGCGGTTATTAATGTTGTAGTGTTGAGTGCTTGATCCAGAAGCTCAACAAATTTTTTAGTTATTTCTTTGCTAGGTTTAAATTGGCGTGTATGTTTTTCAACAATATCCTGCTTAAGTTCACGCAAGGTTTCCCTCGCTTTTTGATCATACACACGCATTGTTTCTATCATTTTATCAGTGAGCTCTTCTTCCTTAGACAAGGTATTTAATGAATCAGTAGCTGCATTGAAATTGAAGCGGATAGGCGTTGTTTTCTTCAGTAAACTCCTTATCTTACTGTAACAATAGGAGAGAACACTCGTTTCTTTCTGACAATAATTAAATTCAGTTCTCAATAGCGGATGTAAATCGTAGATATTAACCGACTTCAATATTCTAATTAATTCACGATGCGTTAATTCCTTTTGAAAATCTTGCAGTGTAAGAAAGGCTTTTCGAACCCGCATTAAATAAGCGCTAGGTTGGTTTGCTGCTTTTGCTCCTTTAATCGCCTCATTCAATAACTCATCCAGTGAAATTCCTTGATGCAAAGCAGGAGGTAAATTATATAACATTTGAGCGAATTGTTGTAACTCCATCAGGCTCGGTTTTGTTAACGACATTCCGCCGAAGTCAAATAAGCCCAACAAAATTTTCTTATCGCTACTCACTTGAACACGCAATTGATTACCGTGCCGGTCACAATCAAAAAAACTACCGTTTAAGATGAGCTTTAATTCTGTTTGAATAACCTTCTCAGCAATTGCTTTGCAAATTGCCTTATCTGTATCAGTAGCACGGGGTAAATCATTAAATTCAATACCCAACATCCGATCTAAAAAGCGATATCCTTGTCCACTCAATAAGGTTTTAGTGGCTGCCCACTCGACCTGATACAAGGTGTTGTTCACTTGAACAGGGACATTAAGCCCATGGTATAATAAACAAGCTAATTGGTGTTGTTTATCTCCGCAGTCTTTGTCCATTTCAATCGCAGACATTTCTTTTGCTTCCTCGATCATATCCAATAACGTTTCTTTTTCTGATTGCAGTGCCGCATGTTCACACGCATTGACTGCTTTACGCAAATGCATAAAGCCATTGCTCGCATCTTTGGCGGCATTATTTCGTAATAATAATAAAACGACGTTCTGCTTAGTATTTTTGAGCGTGCACTCTACCGCTAAATTATAAGAGGCAGAACCGAGTAGGCCTCCTAGGCGTTCTAGGTTCGCTCTTGCATCCGTAGACAATACCTTATTAATCAAACGCCATAAATCCCAACGATGAGGAGGATTCGCACGACCTTTAGTATGCGCTAAATCACGACGAATATTTTCGGGTGTTTTAGGGTGAGAATGGATTGCTTGCGCTAATTTCACATAAGCAGGGCCTAAGTGCTCACATAACAAGGCCAGCTTATGCCCAGGACTCAGTGCTTCATCGTGTGTATCTACTTCATTGCTAGTGACAATCATGCCCGCGAGAAAAAATTCACTCCGATAGAGATCGTCTGTTTGTATGTAAGCAATTAACAAGGCCCTAGCCAAATCTTCCTGTGCATCAGTTTGTGCATTAGGGAATAATTTGTGCACCGCATAGGTGAATGCTTGATCATACGCTTCTTTTTTAGCTTCGCTTGTTAATACTTTGTTTGCAGGAATGTAGATATAATTGATGATACCCGCCCGCTCTTCTAAACTTAAATCCCAGAAGTGGTTATAAATGATTATGAGTATATTTTTAACGTCATTGATTATGAGTATATTTTTAACGTCATTTTCATCAATTTTGCGAGAATAAGCATCCCCATAAAATAATTTGCCTAAGGCGTTCACTTGATTATGGTTACATGCCGACATTACATGGTCTGTAAAGCTATCCAAAGCGCCTTTTGTTAAAGGTGAGGCAAGAAAATCTAAGGTTTTTATTTTATCGAATCCATTTTTAGCGATTAGTTGAATAGCTCTGCCTAATGCAATCAACAATATATCATTTTGCATGCTCCGCTTTGTCGTTTGAGGATCAATAATCTCCCCCATGTAATCACTCAGCATGATTTGTGATTCAATAGCATTCGCTAACTGTGAAAATAAACGACGTTGATTCTGAATAGATACGTCATTATTTATACGATCAATAACCTTCTTCATCGAAAGATAGTAGATGTAAGAAGCGTCATCCTTACCATGTTGGGCTAAAATGCTCTCGACCCAAAGCGCTATCACTTGATTGCAAAATGACACATTTTGCAAGGGTACATGAAAATAACCGCTTCGAATAAAGAGTAATTGTTCGAGTAAACTAATCTTTTCTTCAAGGGATGAAGTATTCTGAACAGTTGATAACACTAAGTGACCTAATAGTTTCTGTTTTTTTATCGACGGAAATTTTAGGGTTGAGTCATGCATTCGATATAAATAAATAAGATCTTCTGCAGTCACCGAATCATCACTCTTCTCTTCCGATACCCCACTCCAATCTAATTGACTGATTAAGGCAGTAGAGCTTTCTGATGAATTAAAAAAAGTCAGCGTTAGTTTGACAAGTGATGCCGCTTCTTTACTTAAAAGAGGCGGAGCATCTAACAACTTGAGGTACTGCTCAAAGATACATTGAGCAGCTTGGTGATCATCTTTATTATCTAATAACAATATCGCTACTTCTAAAGTATCTATCGTTAAATAGGAAGACGGTAGCTCTGCTTGAAATAGCTTTAACCACGTTTGAGCCGGCACTTGATCTCTGTCAAACCATATATCCGGAGAGTAATAAAATGCTAGTGTTTCACCTGGACTAAACAATTGGAAGGACTTTTCACCGTATTTCTGCTCCATAATAAATTTGATATAAGGCGTATCGTAACGAAGCCTAGTAGGATTAAAATTCTCCGCCCATCTTTGCAGATGCGATAAATCCCTATGATCAGGCCGGCCTAAAAAGAAACTTTTTACCAGGGCTTTTTCCTGGTCCGTCCCCTGTTGGGCAACAGCAGAAAATTTGTTTAGTAAAAGATGTATTGCTTCATTATCCAAATTCAGTATTTCTGAAGATTCACTTTTGATGATTTTAAGATAATAAATATTTTTATCGTAAAATACTTTAAAGGCTTCCTCAAAATTAGCTATTTGCTCAAAGCTATCTAACTGTAAGCGGTGTCTTTTACGAAGTAATTTAAAGAGCGCTAGGAATCTTTTTTGGCGACTATCATAGTTATTACGGTTATACATATAGTCAGCAAGCTCGTTGGGTAGTTTTGCAATTGTTTGTGCTTCAATACAACTTTGATCTAAGCTAAGGGTTAGCAATGTTTTATCTGGTAATTTTCTCCAAATAGCTGGGTCATTCGTCACACCCAGCATCTCCAAGACTTTACCAATTTGATCACATGTCTCTTCGCTTGCTTCATCTAAGCAGCTAACATGATGGCGCCATGGTAAATCATGCTCATTAGAGCGTCGAAAAATAGGCCAAACGATTTTGTATCCTATTTTTGACCCAAAATATCGATCATTACCGGTAGGTAGGCGTTTATTTTTCGTATTCGGAGCGCGTAAATAGGAAAAGATATGCTCTTGTCCTGCTCTATCAATAGTATGATAAGGGCTATCGCTATAAAAATGATCGCTCAATGAGGCATAGATCGTTTGCACCTCCGCTGCATGCTTTGCAGCGGCTTCCAGTGTTTCTGCTTGTATAAATTGCTCAACCGCTTTTTCTAGTAATTTAAAAGGCCCTAAGGGTATATAATCGCGCTGAAGAACATCGTCATTCTTGTTTGTGATTAAATTTTTAAGATGACTTTTATCATTAGTGTTAAAGATAGCCTCATAGATTCTTTCGAAGCCAGAAATACGCAGATCAAAAGCCTGTTGAATGAGCGCATCACTCGCTTTATAGGTTTCCTCATGACTGAAATCAATGCTCACCGTTTTTACGAGAGAACAGAACTCTTTTACGCGTCTACTCGGCTGATTAGTTAATTCATACGGCATGACTTCAGTTTGTAATTCTGGCAGACAGCCTCTCAGATAATTGATTTGATTCACTGGTGGTAAATCATGAGGGAATGCATCTGTAAAGAAGGTTTTTTTCCTAAGCGCGTTGATTTCATCTCTCATTGGCTGATCAATCGTTTGACTTTGCTTTTCTTCACGAAAGAATTCTGTATTTTTTGCTAAATATACCTCAAGCTTTTTAATTCTTTCGCCGATATTAGCGGTTAAACTGTCTGCATATTTTTTAAACACCGAATTAGGAAAATTAAAATGATCGCTGTTTTTACTTTCGTAGGCTGCGCAACTTTGTAAGTAAGTAAAAGCGGCAGATACATTTTGACAGCGGAGTAAAGCTACCTGGTCAATGACATATTGCTCAGATGCATCCAAAATTACCCATAAATTTTTAGCATGACGCTGAATAGTTTCTAATTCGATAGCAAAGGCAAATTTTAATTCTTCTACAGAATAATGCTGAGTTTGATAGATACCGGTTAGAAAATCCTTATGAATGGCTATCACCGGTGTATTAAATGCGGGTAGTGTCCGGACTAATTGCTTACTATCCGTCGTTATGACAAGCTCGTAAGCTATATTAAAGTTTATTGGCGCTACTTCTTGAGCAAGCTGGAGTAAAAATGATCGTGTATGATCCATGTGTTCTAAATCACTCAAGAAAAACTCATCTCGCAATAATTGCTCTCGAGTGGAATTCTCATTTTGCTCAGCGATTGTATAATACGTATTAATATCATTCAGTTCATTATCGTTTTCCCGGATTGGATCTGGAATACAAGAAAGAATACTTGTCACACTAAAGCTCTTGCGTGTGTTGTAAGCTAAATCTAATGCAGTTTCCAAGGTTATTGGATGACGTATCAATGCATCAGCTCCTTTGTCTAATAATTTTTTCATACGAGTTGTATCCTCTAAGGAGGTACAAATCATCAGCGGCGTATGGTGGGCTGTTAGGGGTCCTTGACCATTGATATCCGCACGATCTAATAAATAATCAAATATCTCGTCGCTACACTGCTTAGCACATAGATAGGTTAGCGCCTCTTTATTTGCAGCCGCTTTAAAATCCGCTCCGCAACTATCCACCAATACATCAATGAGCTCTCTTCTTTCGAATTCACAAGCTGTCAATAAAGGTGTCAACTTGCTTGTGCCCACCACTTGATTGGGCTGAGCACCCTGTTGAGCTAGCAAAATAATCAACGCTTTTGATTTGTGCAATATAGCTAATTGCAAAGGGACCAATTCTTGATCTCCATAGGAAAAAACCTGATTAACCCGTGCCCCACTGTTAATGAGGGCCTGAATCAGTTCTAAATTAGGTTCTGGGGTATCGCAGGCTAGGACTAATGGATTAAGCTTTTTATCGTTATGGCGATTAACATCGGCACCTTCCGCTAAAAGTCTTATCACAGTGTGTAAATCCCCTTCTGTGATCGCTGTAAATAACTGGTCATTTAATTGAAATAAACGATTAAGATAAGTCAGCTCGCTAAGGGGTTGATTTTCTATAAGAGACTTTATCATAGGATAATCATAGGGCGATATAAGATAGCGGCCACTCAAAATATCACTTACTCTGATCCATGTAACATGACTATAGTTATCAGTCGAATAGGGTCTCAATTGTTTGATATCATGCACCCAGTATTTATATATTGCTATCTCCAAGCCTGCATTATTTTCCATCCCCTGAAAATGATTGAGCAATTCTTTTTCTACGATTCCACTCATTATGTGTTTTGATACATCAATCAAAGCTCCACTAAAAACTGCTTTTGCGGCTAATTGTTCTAAACTTTCCTCTCTAAACATTTGTTGATTATGATCCAAACTGAATAATTCATATGTTTTTTCATCGATTTTTTGTCCTACTAAAAAGCACAACTCACCCGAGAAGTTTTTTCCAAGCACTAATGCCTTGGCAATTTCCTTATTATTTCCATTAAACACGGCTATGTTATTTCGATTAGGCCGATGTTTTAAAAATTTAGCAATATTCTGATATTGCATTTCCTCTGCTAGGCTTAACGCATGGCTACCTTTTTTATCATATTGATTAATCTCGGCACCTGCTTCGACCAATAACCTAACCGCTTCCAGTGAGCCTGATTTGACAGCTAGGATAAGTGGCGTTATACCAAACCATTCATGATCACTACGCAGATTCGTGACATTTACATTACAGCCACTCATAATTAAATGTTCTAATAATGCTAATTTTTTTCCATGAATAGCGTTTAACAAGGTCACAGAAAGCGAGTGATCAGTGACTTTATTTTTTCCATAATTCCATGTGGCCCCCTGTCTAAAAAGTAACTTGATTGAATTAATGGCCATACGCTCATTGAGTCCGCTAAGTATCTGCATAATGAAAGGAGAAAATGTTTCTACGTCTAATCCAATAGTTAAGAAATAGCCTAGGTAACCTTTTTTTACGCCTAGTTCAATGGCCGTTAGATGACTGTTAATATCTGCTGGACGAAAGATCGCGCTGTCTCTATCGTCTACTTTAATTTGTTTTGATACCATTTTTTCTAGAAGATCTCTACGATTTTGTAGGATAGCAATGGCTACAGCACTGTGGCCTTTATACTTTTTTTCACAATCAGCGCCTTGTTCAATTAAGAAAGCTGCGATCTGATATCGAGCTCTCAGGAGTGCATGAATAAGCGGAGTTTGTGCTGCCCTATTAGGAATATCAGTATCAGGAATATCAATAGAAACACCCGCTATAAGTAAGTTTTTTACTGCGTCCATATCACGTTTTGAGATGGCTGCATGCATCAATAAGGCATTATGTCTTGTATTTGCAGGATTAGTATCTTGCGGTATTATCGTAATCGATGGATGGTCGAGAGAAATTTGAGAAGGGACAGTCGCTTCAAAATTACACGAATGATAAAGGTTATCTATAGCGGCTTCTATGATTTCGCGCTTATCTAAATTGTTAAAAATATGTGAGCAATAGGAGCCACCAATATATCTCAATTCTAAAACTAAGTTATAAGCAATAAACGAAAAAATATCCTTGCCTGTCACTGTTTCCTGCCCTAAATTAAGTGTACGCGTTAATACCGATCCATCGGCACGATAGTAGCGGTAGATTTTATGGCCTGCTAAAGTGAGTGTTTTCTTTCCTTGATTAAAAAACTGGACCGTTCGTCGGGTGTCACCATAATGTTGCGAAAAAAAATTTTCACATCCGTATTGACACCAGTCATCACTACAATGTAACCCAGATAAGGCCTCTTTCAGTTGGCCTTGCTCAAAACCCAAGCGATTTATATCGATAGAAATGACATAGCCTTTTTTATCCTGTAAAAATACTGCTCCCTTATGCCGCGGGCTACCCAGTGTAAAAAACACATTATCATTTTTTCCTGCTCCTTGAAGAGCATGCTTATTATTTACAGAGCTACCTTCTCTTACACGCTGTTGTAAAGATTTCAGAAGATTTCCATGCTTTTTAATCACCTCATAATCAAAGGTAATATGCTTCAATGTCCATTGAGTTTTCAGGATTTCATTAAGTAATTTTGTTTCTGCCAAGGTTAATAATGCAGCCCCCTTTTTTAATTTTTCTTCTTCAGTCAGGCCCACGCCTGTACGTAGTTGTTCTTTAAGATGAGTCATATTCGCTTTTGACATCTTACTTGGATCAATATCTATAATGTCTTTAGTATATTGATAGGCGCGTTTATTACGATACATACGCGGAATATTTGCAAGCACCGCCAATTCTTCAGAATTGTATTTATTTAAAAACGTTAACGATTGTTTGAATTCATTGCTCCCATTTTCTGCAGAATCGTATTTATTTAACAACGTTAACAAGTGTTCGAATTCATTGCTTCCATTTTTTGCTTGTTCATTTAATTGCTCAGCTAATTCTTTTGCTTTCTTGGTAGAAGAAATGTATTGAGAAAATAATACTAAGCGCAGACAATTTTCAGGATCCGTACTCGATACTTTAAATAACGAAGATTTTCTATCAGAAAAATCAGGTAGAAATACTTTTCCAGTAAAAGTGCAGAAAAATTTATCACCCGTTAATAAATGCTGAATTTCGCTTTGGGTAAAAAGGGGTGCTACTGCCGTTATTTTTTCATAATCGAGTAACTTGCCCAGCGGAGCAGAGACTTCGTATATTTTTTCATTCATTTTTTGAGCGCCAAAACACCGCGCTAGATCAAGCGCATGACAAGCAGACAAAATTGCTTTGGTAGCCGCTTGTTTCCGGCTTCTTAGATCAGCCTCTTCATCCTGCAGCAAGGTTTCGTCTTTTTTTGGGTCAAAATATGAATCGACTAAAACAGCTGTATATAAATCCAAATTCTCATCAGTAAAGAGTCGCTGATCTTTTTCTTTATTTAGTTTTTTTGCATAAGCATAGAAAGCTTTGCTGGAAGCTCTGCGATAACGCTGATAGGGAGAATCAGGTTCTGGACTCCATCCTTCTTCACTCTCTCGACACGCTACAAAGAAAGCAGCCACTATCTCAAGCTGAGCAATAACTTTCTCGTCAGTAAAGCCAGCAAACAGTTTAGAATAAGCACCACCCGCATAGAGATTCGCTACTGCTGACACATTAGACATTACTCGAACATTATGCGCTAAGCCATGATTAGGCCTATAAATCCATCCTTCTTCTTTCGTTAGGTACCCTTCTTTTGGGTATGGATGAGAGTTTCCAAACTGATCAATGTAAGCGCCTCTCAAAGCCTCTGTGTCCGTATAAGGCTTCACTAAATACTCATTGTAAACATAGATTAGCGCCTCAATAACAGGCTGCGGAAAAAAAATTCTCATACTATTTTTTGATAGTTCACTTTGCGAAGTAGGCATAAATATCTCATTTATTATTGTTAACCACAGTTCGAAGTTATTAATGCAAGGCAAGAGGTCTATTATAGAACATCTACCCAACAGTATAACGAACGATTATGAAGGAATACTTTAGGTATTTCTATGTATTGTCTATAAACTTGTGCACAGAAAGAGCAATTTCTAGAAGTGCCCATAATTTTATCTTAATATTTGCATGGTACAGTATCTACATGGTACAGTTTACGAATATTCAGAACATCCTTATGGAGTCGTTGTGCCAAAAATAACATCTGTTCAAGAAATGCCACAATATTTAAGAGAGGTAGATTTTACCACTCGTTGTCCTACTAGTGCTAAAAGCTTCCAAGAGGCAGCGGACGCTAAAGTTAAGATAGTCGTTCTCCGCGCAGAAAAAAAATGGTATACCAAAGATAGCTTGGATAAATATATCAAACAGCAAACGGCGTCAGGGACTCATGATATTCGTACCCCGGATTCACAGTTATCTATAGAGGTACCGGTGTCGCGTTTGGCTCAAGTTAATGCGTATGTGCATGAGATTAAGCATTATTTACGGTATCTCATGTTTTTAAATATCCTTAGGCTTACACTGTACCATACGCAGTACTCTATACAGCAGCGCTTTTTCCCCGAACGTGAGACTAATTATTACTCTTGCATCGGTAATTTCAAGTCTTACGTATTATAATTTATTTGCGCTTGTAGTTATTTTTAGCCCGCTAATACCAAAAGTATGGCGCACATCTTCTCCTTCTTATTCTGCGTTGTACCAACAATTAACAAAAGACGACATAGCGTGTGTTTTAAAATCAATAGCTGCCCAAGAGAAAAATATATCATCTGAAAGTACGGATGCAAAATCTACCTCACCAGCACATACAGATAAGGGTAACTTTGCAGTATCTCGGGCTAGGGGATTCTTTCCTGCTGATGCACGCACACCAGCTTTAAACGATATTCCTGCAAACATGCAAGAAGAGAGTGTTTTAAGACAACGACATGTTAGTGCACCTTAAGCTCTTTTTTTGAGTATAGTAATAGTTTCAGCAGAAACCATTTTAATAATGGTTTGTTTATCACGCCTGCTTACTTCCTTCGATGAATTATTTTCTTGAAATATCGTTTCGGAAACGCAGTCGCTACTTGCGAAACTCAAAAATTTAGTCAAGTTCGCAGCGAACAACTGGCGAGGACCGGAGTTTACTGCGGGTAAATGAGGAGCGTAGCCAGGTGTTCAACAATGAAATTGACTACATTACCATGTTTCGAAAGAGGTCTATTGACTAAATTACCACGTTTCGAAAGAAGTCTAATGCAACATCCACCACATATGGTTCATAGAGAACTGTCGTTGCTATTGCTCAATCCATTTTTTATTTTTGAAATCATATTTGAAAAGTGCTTGTCCATCACTTGGACAATGACTAGAGTCATTGGGCTTGTAACGTGGGAATGAAAGATAGATAGAACCATCCGTAACGGTATATTGATCGTGACCCTGATAGCCTTTTACGGTAGATGGCAGTGGTGCGATTTTTGTACGGGTATAAACGTTCACATTCTTAACACTAGGAACGTAAACGTTCAACGCTCCGTAACTCCCACTGCCTGCATTTTGCAACCATAAGATCACTGCAGGCTGCTTACTTTGATCGAGCGGTTCAACCCACATTTGCTGTAACCAGCCATCGCGTTGTACTGTAAAGTGAGATACTGTTCCAGCAGGCGTTTTGATTATTAAATGATAGCTTCCGATGCTGCAATCTTCAAATTCATCAATGATTGTACGTGCTTCATAATGGTATTTTCGCAGAGTTATATCCAATCCGCCACAGCTGGCAAAAGCTATGCTAGACAAAAAAACGCTTATCGTGCTCAACAGAAACAACAGCAGCTGTAAGTGGTAGCGTGTGTATTTTTTCATAATAGACCTCTTTCGAAACGTGGTAATTTTAGTCAATTTCATTAGACCTCTTGCGAAACGTGGTAATTTAGTCAATTTCATTGTTGAACGCCTGGCTACGGTCCTCATTTACCCGGAGTAAACTCCGGTCCTCGCCAGTCATTCGCCGCGAACTTGACTAAATTTCTGAGTTTCGCAAGAGGTCTATTGTTGAACGCCTGGCTGCGGTCCTCATTTACCCGCAGTAAACTCCGGTCCTTGCTAGTCGTTCGCCGCGAACTTGACTAAATTTCTGAGTTTTGGTGGTAATTTAGTCAATTTCATTGTTGAACGCCTGGCTACGGTCCTCATTTACCCGCAGTAAACTCCGGTCCTTGCCAGTCGTTCGCCGCGAACTTGACTAAATTTCTGAGTTTCGAAAGAAGTCTAATGTAGAACCTATTTTTAAAGATTAAAATTTTTCTGTAGACGCTAAATTGTTTGGTTCCAAAGTGTGCTGGCTCGTCATTAACGCATAGTGTAGCATACCCGTCAAAGTATGCTTGAGGCAACACTGCATAAGGCCGTTGCAGAAGTATGCATCAAGGGCTGCTGGGAATCCGGTTTTTTACGAGAAGATCTGATCAAGGTTGCGAGATCACAGATGGTGGTATAGCTTCCAGTGTAGAAACTGGGTAACGTGCTTCTCTAAAAAGTCCATGAACGGATAGCCGATATGCATTGCTTGAACTTTGTGCCTCAGAATTATTATCTGCCGCTTGAGCTTCTTCTCGATAATTCATAGTTTCGAACAACGGGTTTGCATAATTTTTAGTTAACACTTTCTCGAGCGACTTTTTTTCCCACGGAAGAGAGTCCCCAGACGCCTCGATTTTTCTCGCATCAGATTTCATTTGTTCTAAATTAGCATTTAGTAACTCTTTTAAGAAATCAGGATTGGAAACCATGTTATTTAAAGTTACACGGATAGTAGCTAGCTGATCAGAATTTCCTGTCTTCAGAATGGATACAATATAGTTATAGACAAAAAAACCACAAGAGAAACTATCTTGTTGCTGATCGTAATTGCGAGCAATAACTTCTCCTAACTTAAGATCGTTTAAGCAATTGAGGTAAAACTTAGTAGACAAGAGAGATTGCGAATTGTGTAGCATAATTTTTTCTGGCGTTATTTCTACTAAAACATAATGCTTCTTCTTTTTTGCTAGTTGCCAACGACTTTGGGCCATTGGAAACAACAATGTACCATTTTTTCGCCCATGCTCTTTAAAAAAAGCCAGTACCACATCATTAATAAATGCAAGATTAGCTTCACGACCATTCTTAGAGTCACGTACAACTTCAAAAATATACAATAGTGGCTGATTTTCTTTAGAAAGTTTTTTATAATGGGTTGTTACTGTGTACTGTCTAGTCGTCTTAATCATACCCTCGTCAACACGATAGTCGTCTTTCTTCGCAGCAGGACCTTCCATATAGGATAAAAGTAAATTATTTAATTGCGTCGGATTTAATTGAAAATCACTCGATTTTTTTGTATTCGAATGTTGAGAAACAGGGCGTGCTGCTTTAGATTCTTCAATGTCGGACAGTTCATCATATTCGTCTACAGGCACAGAACCAGGATCGGAGGAAAACACCCGCGAATGAAAAACAGGAACACTGCAGAATATTTCATTTTTGATTAGATCCTCAACATTCAAATAATCTTTTTTTAATAAAAAATTTAATGTCCACTCCGCCTCCTGACGCCGTCCACGAGAAAATAGATAAACTAAATAATCTGATTTAAATTTTTCTAATAAATCAGATTGAGACTCTTTATTCAGATTATTAAATAACAAATTTAAATAATAAGCAGATTCTTTGTCATGCGAAAAATCCCTAATAATCGCTTCCCACACAGGAGAGCAATCAAACGCTGTTTTTTTATTCCAGATAGAAAAAATACCAGATTCTAGAAGAACATTCACTAGATCTTTATTATTTTCAAAAATAGCAATAGTTAAAGGGGACCTAACGTTAATATCAATAAAATCATTTGTTAAAATTAATTTACTTTGCAACATTAAACGAACTATCTTTGCATTACCTCCCTTGATGGCATAGTTAAAAATAGTATTAAATAGCGAAGGGTTGCTCTCATCGATTTGTGTTTTATCTTGTAGATATAACTCAACAATGAATTTCCAATTTTTTTCAAACTCTTCAAAGTTGCTTGCCCATGCTGCAAATTTCAATTTTTCTTGATAATTTTGTACCGTATCTTCTTCTTGTATCGTATCTTCTTCTTGTTGTAGCATACGCTGCTGCCCTCATTATAATAGTTGTAGCTATGTAGTGCTCAGGCTCTCATTTTGGCATTCTACTTGAAGTAAGCTTAACGAGACCTTAAGGGCAGCTTCACCGCATTGCAGTAAAATCCGGGTCCATACCACGCATGCCCCCCCCCCCGGCGCCTATTTTCTCTCCATTTAACATAATCTTAATAAATCCTTGTTATTCTCCATTAGCAGATGATTTTGTATCGCTGGCCTCTTTGGCGAAGGTTCAAAATTCCCTAGAAATCTCCTTGATTCAAATTCAAGCAGGCTAACATGATAGATAAAAATAGGATTATAACGATCCTTTGTTCTTGGCTACGAGAAAAAGATGGCCTACTCAAGACACTTATTGAGAGTAACTCGGAATACGGTGAAATTTTTGATAAAGAGGTAGAGACCTTATTAACCTGGGTTGGCAAGAATTCTCAGAATTCTCAGAATTCTATTGATTTGTGCAAGGACTTGGCAAGTCATTCTCCTTGGCTTGATGATAGTTTGAAGGCAGTGGAGGGCGATTCGGAGAAAGATAAAAATAATATTGGATTAAACTGCTTATATAGTTTTCTTCAAGAATATATTTGTAATAATTTTTTAGATTCCCCTAACCATGATTTAAACAACTGTGTTGTCGGTTATCAGAAGTATTATAAAGCAGAGCGATATATAGCGGGATATGTTTTTAAAGCCATAAATGACGGTTTATTCGACGCTGATATGACTGGTGTTTTTGCAGGATTTCAAGAAGTTTCTCAATCTGGCCGATTTAACACTAAATTTTCAGATTATCAATTACTAACGATAGATATGTACCGCTATGTGATGAGAGCTGGCGTTACTAAAAACTTTTGCGACATCAAAAAGCTAGACGTTGCACCAGATGATAAAATGGGCACTTGGTGTTCCAAGATCGCTGTATATCGTTCTCAGGAATTATCGGCGCTATCCGAACAGCAATTAGAGTATATTAACGTTATTATCGTTAATTTGACTTCTGATCATGCGGATGAGCCGCGATGGGTTTGTGTTCATAAAAACAAAACCCTAGGCTGGATTTGTTATATACCGAAAAATTTAATGTCTAGCGTATCCGCACCAGTGCTTGGTATGGGTCAAATAGAGAAAACATGTACTATTGAAGAGATAGATTGCTTGGGTAACTTGCAGCATGAGGAATGCCAGGATGATCGCGCATTATGGAACTCATGGCAATGGATATTGCTCGCTAGAGTTTTGCCTTTTTGTTTACAAGGACAAAAGCAGGATATCAAACAATATCGTGAAACCGTTAATGTGCAACTATTACGTGCCTATGTCCTGGAAAACATGAGTAATGCAGCACAGCGCACGCAGCTACACACTGTATTCACCTTAGCATACCCTTATTCTTCTTATAGTGAAGAGCAGCTCCACAGTACACCGAATCTTCTAGAGGATCAGTATAGGAGCAACAGTGTTTTTTTGTCAAAAGGGATAAAGTTTACTAGCTTAATCGATTACCAAGTTTTATTGGATCTCTGTGATCAAGGAAACTATCGCGTGGATCTGCAGAGTAATGAGTATCCGACTTTATTGTTAAACGTAGATAGTCCTCTTGCACTGCTCAATGGTTTATATAGAAATCAATGTTCTGGGCTTGAAGTGTCTTTTTTGAATACATCAGTAGATTACTGGAAGAGCCAAGACCAGGAAACCTTATTGCTAGCAAATCAGTTATCGGATAGCGATCCGATTGTGCTTAGTTTTAATTTCACAGGCAAGGGAGCGGCTATAGATGTTCCTTGGGTAGCGTATGCAGATGGTTGTGCAGCACGTAATCGCTTGTTAGTAATCAGCCACGGTACAGCGGTTGTAGATCACTATTTAGGCCGGGGATATTGCTGGCGGATGTGGGAGAATGCAGCAGAATTCATGCTGCAGTTTTTTGAACAAAGTGCGGTGTTAGATGCTGCTTGCATTGACGCTTATAGCAAAGAAAAAAAGAAGTGGATCGCTGCAGGCTGCAAACATGATTATGTTACTACTATGGAAGATTCAGACGAAGCGGTACAACGCTGGAAGTTAATGCAATTTAGCCAAATCGGTACTAAGGGTTGGGATGTTTTTTTTAAATTACTTGGGTATACAAAAAAGGCTAGGCGATTGTTAAACGCTTGTTTTGACTTGAATGGCCGTCGTTATGCAAAGAACTATTACAAATTTAATAATGGCGAGATAAGCAATAGGAAATCATACGCTCTATTTAAGACGTTGGCTCTCATTTTGCCAGCAGAGGAAATCGATAAAAGGCTAGAGAACTGTATCTACGATACATTAGCGCTGCTTAATGGGTGCGATAACGATTCGTTAACGCAGACCGTAATTCTACACCAGTTCGATCCATCGAACCCTAGCCACATAACGTTACTAGCTGAGCTAGCAACGGAGATAAATAGGGCTAAGCCCCCTTTTGTAACTCAAATTGTTATTCCTGTCCTTGACCAGACCGATTTTAGCAACCGTCTAATTGCTGGTTATAAGGCGCAGTACAAGGCGCTGCAAAATACCATTTTGCATAATCGTCGTTGGGCACGTCAAGTGCAACTCAATAAAAATACACGGGCGTTGCGTGATTTAAAAACTCCGAAGCGCGTATCGGCGTTTGAATCCGAACCAAACATTCCTGAACAGACATGGCCTTTAGTTTTTAATAAATCCAGTATTGGAATACAGCAACAACAGCAGCAACAACAGCAGCAACAGCAGCAGCAACAGCAGCAACAGCAGCAGCAACAGCAGCAACAGCAACAACAGGCAGAACCAGATATAAAGCAATACACAGGAAATGAAGATCAGTTAATAACACATGGCAATATTGAAGAAAAATGCAGCTGCAGTTGGAAAAAAATTCCTGAATCGACAAAGAAATTATCGGGCAATCCCGATAATTTAGCTAATTTGTTTGAGCAATGGGTAGGCAGTCGACTGCAGGCAAAACAGGTTATCCTGAAAATGGAGTCTCAGGCGGTTGAAAAAATAATGCAGTATGCACCGCAATTTCGATTTGGCATGATGCTAGAGAATTTGCCTGCTGGATTTTCTGTGCAAAAAAGTCAACGCGATGACAGTTTAATTTTATGTTATAGCGCAGCGCAAGAACGACTAGATATCAAAAAACGAGAGGGCTTACTGCCAGGGAACAAAAATCCTTATACTGTGAAGCTTAGGGATAAAATGAGTGGGGTTATCGCGTGGGAAGGAGACTATCAGCAGCTCTTTGAATTATCTAGTGAACAAGACAAAACAACAGTTTCTCTAGCACTGTGGGATGGGCTAGCGGAAGAAGATCTCAGCCCAGCGTCAAGGCCGCATCTTAAAACTGCTTTTAGTGCAGTATCGCATGCGGCGGTGTCACCATTGACCTGTTTAGTGGCAGATCAAACAAAAAATGCGGCTTTGCACATGCAAGCCTATTGCACTCAAGCAGTAGTCGGTAAAAACGATGAAAGTACACATCAATTACTAAACAACTGGACGCGTAGATGGACAAGTGACCCGGCAACAATATTGAATTTCAATTTCCAAGATATCCTTTCCAAAGGAAAATTGTTGACTAATGTAAAAGCACTTGGACAGTTGTTCTACCACTATGGAGATGGAATATATCGTTCTGAACAGGGCAAAAATTGTGGTTCTGGCAATGGTATTTTGCGGTTTTTTCAATTGTCCCAAGCCGTGTATCAAGCATTTGATTTTACTTATTTTACAATATGGAAAACCAGTTTTGTTGATCCGGCAAATAATTTGGCTGAATTAATGGATGCAAGTCAAGTTAATGCACTGATTGATTGTATTAATACGTTTCAGTTCAATGAAAATAGCAATTTTATTCCTATTTGGTGGAATCTCGTTACAAAGCAAGCGGAATCAACGGGTTACAACCGCTTTTCCCATTTGTGGAAAGCTTTTAAACCATTCATGGAATATCTAAAGCAAAACAATTTAGCTTTAGATACGGTAAAAATTAGTACCTTATTGAACAATTGTGGCGATGATTTCCAAATGCAAGTTTTTATCGAGCGTTTGATGATCGTACTTAAGCGATGTAACACGGCAAATCAAACGACAATTCGCCAACAAACCATACTCAATAATATTGATGAAATTGATTGGAAACATGATGGATTATTCTATGCGGCCCGCTATGAAGATTATACGCTTTATGATAAATCACTCAACTTGATATGCTTTTCTAGGTGTCAAGAAAGTAGATTTAAATCCTATATTCCTGTGTTAGATGACCAATTTGATCAATATAGAAATATAGGGGAAATATTGATATTACGTTTTCTGGCCCGTTTGCCTTCTATGACCTTTGAGCGTTTTGAAGCGTATCAGCGCCATGCTGAAACGCTGCAAACGCTGTACTTGAAGGTTGCTGATGTTCCACGCGCTGTTTGGATCATGCGGTTACTCGTCGCCTGTACTTGCATCGGCTTAAATGATGTCATCGCAGTGCAAACAAGCACTGTAGAAAACTTGTTGTTTAATCTTGTTCATGATGATCCAAACTTTTTTTCTTTTCTTAAAGAGGTGAATCGCCATTTTAACCTTGAGGGAGAACTAAAAGCGGGTCAAATGCAATTGAAATTTGAGAATATCGTTGATTTTTATCGCGGTTTACTAGAGACACCGTATGCTAACCGATTAAATAATAACTTCATCAATGCATCGGGGCAGATTCTGCAGTTCTTTTGCAACACCCACTTTGCGGAGGCGAATAGTCGTCCAACTGTATCAAAAAATCTTCAGCGTTTTTATAGATCTATTAATGATGCTCACATTGATATTAATACGCAATCCCATTTATTAAGCCCCTTAGCGTGGCTAGCCTATCCTTATAATGAGCGGAATTGTGGCTTAATTATTCAAAAGTTAGTCACCTTAACCCGTAGCTCCAACTCTGGCGTTCAAGCAGAAATTGATTTTTTCTTAAAGCAACTGAATTCCATAGACTTGAGCAACACCTCTTATTTACCCAATAAAGAGGAGCTGTTTGGCCTATTAAAAAACATGGCGGGGTCTACCGTTACGCAGGCGCAGGCCGCAGACATGAGGCGCCAATTTATTCGTCGTCAGATAGGAAACGGTTGTCAGATTACCTTACGAGATGCCGCGTATCGCAGTTTAACCATGCAAGAAGTGGTCGATTTCACGCGGCAGATAAAACCTAGACTATTACGCAGTTACTGTGAGGTTAATTGTGAGCGTTTAACTGATTTTTTAAAATCGCACGTTGCTGTGCCACGTCGATTTACAGTAAATCAGTGTAAAAATTTATTAGAAGACATAGCAGAACTCTTTTTACAAGTGGATAAGAAAGCTTATTGGAATGAATTAGTACAACTTATCGACGTGCTGACAATCTATGCCTCTAAAAATCAGTATTATGCGCTGCCACAGTTATGTTCAATATTAACGAGCTTGCAGGTTCAAGACGACGCCGATAGCACAAAATTTTATCCCTTGGCGATGCTGAAGGAGATTTTACAAAAAGAAAATGAAAAAGGTGCCGCTTCAACTTTAGTGAATGCTGATTTAGAGACGCTTAGTGAGCAGGCTGATCCATGTTCAATAGAGGCTGCTTCTGACATAATTCGTCAGTCATCATTATCTCCCCTCTTAAAAGCGTCACTCATGCGTTTGGCACTTCACACTAGGCAAGACTATTTTCGGGAGTGTTTAACTTTTATTCTCATACTTCAGGAAAAGGAACCTACACTCATCGAAGACTATCTACAGATTATGCAGCGCATCGCCCAGGAATCAGACGCATTAAGCGGCGTAAAAGCGATTATTCGAGCGTTTGATTATTTGAATTCATATGCAAAGCAAGAAAATATTGATCAACTCCCGCTATGGGCACAAACGCTGCACCTATTTTGCGCAGCTAGTTTAAATACTCAAGCACCACTGCAATTTTGGTATGACTTGAGCAAAGAAGTAGTGTGTCAAAATGAAGAAAGCGTATGCGCGCATGAGTGTATTATTCTAGCCCATGCGCTTATGGAAGGTACTGAGCAATCTACGTCTACTTTTAAAAAGCAGGGCGTAGAACTAAGCCGTGCATTAAAAATACTCGATGCTGAAAGCATCACAACCTTGGCCCTATATTTCGCTACCAAGCCTAGACCGTCAGCTAAATTTTTAATCTATTATTTTAAGAGCAAGGAAAAAATTGATGTCGAAAAAATGCTGCATTTTTTTGAAAGCTGTTATCAAAAAGCACAGAAACGTGATTACAGTACTGATCAACAAAGTCATGACAATCTGCAACGTATATTAGCCGGATTCAAATTAAAAGCGGGTGATACGCTGACTGCTCAAGAGCATCAGCAATTGATTAGCTTAAAGTTTTTCGCAGACAGTTATAGCCAACGTGAAGAATTAAGTACGCAGCGATCAAACATATTAGTGTGCTTACTGCGTAATTCGGCTTACAAATTGAAAAATCAAGTAAACAAACAGGAATTTAATAATCTTCAGGCAGAAAAATTGGCCATTATACGCGAACTAATATTTCGCAAAACGAATAAATGGCTAAATTCTGCACAAATGTTTATTTTATTAGATGCGGACATCCATTCTCAGGGTAATCGAATTTTTCAAGTAGCCACGGGCCAGGGGAAAGGTCTGATCACTTGTGCACGGGCGATTTGTTTAGCTTTAGATGGCAAGAGAGTCGATGTGTTCAGTGCTAAAGAAATTCTCTCACAGCGAGACCAGGAAGAATTTTCGCAGGTATTTGCATTGATAGGCATCGACAGCGCTTATATTACTCAACATTCACCACTAGAAGCGTATAAAGCATGGATCTCTGTTGGGGCTGTTCATTATGCCACGGTGGCAGGACTAGCCCTCTTTCGTAGTGGTTACGTATGGGCAGGCAAAGGCGTTGATTGTCATAAAACAAATCGTGTCGCACTGGTAGATGAAGCGGATTATTCATTGTTAGATGATGACACACAGTTTAATTATGCCGCAGGCAACGGAGTTGTGTTTAATTACGATGCTTGGGTGTTCCAGTGCATCCGTCAGTTTTATCTCGATCATGGTGCCTACTTTAATGGTGAAATTTCTTCGCACAGGGATCTGGAACCACTTCGCAAGCAGATCATACAGGAGGCCGTTTCAAGTTCACCACAATCTAATTTTGTCGCGAAATACACGCTTAAACAACCGAATGAAAAAACTTACGAGAAACTAAAGGATTGTCTTCTCGCGGCACATGCTGCTGAGTCTTTAACAGAAAATATTGATTTCTGTGTACAAGCAGAAGCGAAGGCATTAGGCGGAGGCGAAACAGCTACCGTTTCTGTGGCTAAAGTGTTAATTAATAATCAAATTCAACATGGAACAAGCTATGGTAAGTTAGTACAGCAATTTTTACATACTCGTTTAAATGCAAGAGCGGCGGAGCATGATCGCACTCCAAACTTTTTTATTGATCCGGAATATGACATTGCATTCTCTCAAAATACAAGACAAGTGCTCATGACTACTTATGAAAGGGTAGAGGGATTAACGGGTACCGCAGGTAATTCTGAGGAGCGTGAACGCCTTACACAGGTTTATAAAGTTGAGCGAATCACTAAGATACCTACACGTGAACCATCACGCAGTCAGCAATTAGCGAGTATTTTTGCAGAGTCACCGCAGAAACAAGTTTTAGCTATCTGCCAACAAATTTGTTGTTCGCAGGATCAGCCAATACTGATTACGTGCGCTGATGATCAAGCCGTTGAACGACTCTATCAGGCAGTTATTAATGAATTAAAGACGCAACAATCGATAGGCCTAGAAAAAATAGTATGTGATACCAATGCGAGTGGAAAAACAGAAACAGATTTATTAGTAGATGCAGGACAACCCGGCGCTGTTACGTTCAGTTCCCGAATGGGGCGTGGTACTGACATTATACCCAAGTCTGACAAAGGTCTACAAGTGATTCTCACCCATGTCGCACAAAGACGTAAGGTTAAACAAGAAGAGGGGCGTCAAGGACGCAATGGGGCTTGGGGTTCTTATTTCAGTATTTTCGATTGGCAAGCTATTCAGCAAAACTACTTGGACTTACAGACTGCTTATCCAGCATTAGTTACACAGTTTGATCAGCGTCATCAATTAAAAATCAGAAAAAGAAAACAAACCTTAGAAAAAAAAGGCCAAGACGTCACGTGGATGGACGAGGTTGAAACGCAGTTAATCCAAACAGAAACGGTAGCAGCACTACAACATCAATTAGAAACACAGCAAAAACGTTTTCGTCATGCCAAGGAATTACTCTGGGCTCAATTATCGCATTCGTTAATGTTAGATCTACAAGTTAGAGCTATCGCTAATCGAGAAGAAACGCAAGAAACCATTGTAGCTTTCTGGAAACACGTAGAAGGTCTATGGGATAACCGTCTTCAAAATGAAACGGCAGACGATGAAATTATCTATAATGCATTTGTAGCTCAAGTAGAAAACTGTTGGCAAGCGTTTTGCCGCTCGATTAAAGCTGGTATCCCTTTTCCTAAAGATACTCAATTGGTATCAGAAGCTGTACAACATCAAAATCTGTCTCATTTCGCTCAAGATTCACAAGAGCTGGACAATTTTTATTCCTATTTTACACTAGAGGACGATACAGAGGAAAAGGGTAAGTTAAGCAAAGAAAGTGAAGCTTTACTTGTACTTTCCCAACAATGGGTTAAACATAGTTATGACAATTATTTATCTGAAACAGCCCCTTTCAAACATTTACAACCTCTCTTTATAGGTAAGACACAGTATTTGCGGAATTTCTATCGATTTCTTTACGTTGACATGCGAGCAAAACATTTGCAAATGCATGCGCCGCAAATTTATCAAGCGCTGACGCCACCATTTTCTCAGGCCAGTGTATTAATACCCTTAAAAAATACCGTAAAGCTTTTAACGTTAATTCGGGATTCGAATACAACGGGTCTAACGATAAAAATAAAAATGTTGGAAATGTTTTTCCGGCATGAGTTATTTAAAGAGAAAAAAATATCAGGTAGTATTTTACATTCGTGTAGGGTGCTTAGTAGCATGGCTTATGACTTATTGTCATCTATTCAGGATGAGAACCAAGCCGAGCAAATACATGATTTACTTTCCAAGCTACTGAATGCAATACATCAGTACGGGTCATTGAATGCAATAGAATTAGGCCATTTACGGGGCTTGCTCACAGAGAAAACATGTAAAAAACAGTTACTCGTTGGCACTAACGCAGCAGATATAGATAATCTAATTCGTGTATTAAAACATGGAAATTTGCTGTCTAAGCGAATACAGGCTTTCACAAAAGCCTTTCAGAGTACCCCAAGACAAGCATTTACCCCCATGCTGACTACCTACATGCAGGCTATACAAGCAAACCGGTCTGATCAGCTAGAGGAATATAGTAACTTATTGAAAAATTTATTTATTTTGTTACGCCAGGGTGAATGGTCTGATGTAAATTATTGGAATTTCCTCAAAGACCGCACTTTAACTGCACAGGGAGTAACTACTTTAGTTCATAATTTAGAAAAATTAACATTTGTTTCGAATGAATCATGCTCTGGTTGGAAGAACTTATGTGATGAGTTATCCTTATTGCCCACTTCTGTTTCTATTGAGCAGATCAATACAGCCTTTGAAACTTCTACGCTGAATGTTGATGAGATGACCAAACGCGTCAAGGCGATGCAGCAATATGAGAAATATATGCGCCAAACGGGGCATTCATCGTCGCTTGCTGCGATCGTATGGAAACCTGCGCATAGTGGTGAGCAAATACTGGAATTTTTTAACGAGTTCCATTGCGCTCGCTGTTATGATATCCCTGGGGAGGTTGTAGAGGACATCGCTGCTGACTGGTTTGCACAATCGCCACCTTTACCACTAAAAAAATTAACCTCAACCTTAGCATTAGCTAATAAATTTGCTGCCAATTTACAGCCTAGTCCATACACCGTTGCTTTTTTAAAGCAGCCTGATTCACCGGTTATGACTGCTATTGCGAAAAAATTATCCAAGGTTTCAAAGGGCAACAGCGAAATTTTTTCTGAATTTTTTTCAGATCGTAATCAAAACGATGCAGAACGCGCAACCTATGTATGGATGTTATATCACGGTGTTCTTAAAGATGAGGGGCAAAAGCAGCGTAAGCAGTGTGATGAGGGCTATGCTGAGCTTGCAAAGAAAGCAACAACACCTTGTACAGCTGTGGGAAAAGATCCTACGCGCCTAGAAATGCAACAAGCCTTTATTAATATAGGCAAAATTATCAGTGAATTTCGGGCAATAACACAGACTACAGTGCCATCTACCGTTTTGGAACCCGTGCTTATTAGGCAAAGAGAGCACAGGGCCGAACTACAAAATAAGTTTACAAAGCGTTTGAATGTCTACCGTTCTAACTTTTTTTCCACCGTTAACAGGACTCGTAAAGAACAAGCGAGCGAGCTAGAGCGTACTATTCGTGGAATACAAAGCGCAGATGCCGATTTTTATCTACAACTATTCAGCGCGACTACAAAGACTCAACATGCTATTTTCGAATCCGATTATCCGACTACATGGAATAAAAAAGGGCATAGTCGTTTATTAGATAAGCTTGTTGAATTCCAAAAGACAATACTGTTGCAATGGTTGCAGGATGATTCATCACGGGATACTTTTGTACAGGCTCATGAATATTTAAAAGATAATTATCAGAAAAGTATTGAAATGCTGTGCAAACGTTTGCAGGCGTGCAGCGCTAACAGTGCATTAAGCGATGCATTAAACGATTTGAATATAGTGACGAGAGAAAGTTCGGTGGTCGATGGCAGTGGCAGAGCAGCAGCCACAGCATGGGCTGACAAGCATCGTCAACAGCTGCCTAGTCATTTATGGTATTTAGTCGATCATATCACCCTGCTTGCGAATGCACTGACGGTGACCAACACCAAACAGTATACATTTGTCTCATCCTAGCACAGCGGAAACATCGTCGAAAATGCAAGAAACTGGGGTGAACGACGGGGGTCGAACCCGCGACAACCGGAATCACAATCCGGGGCTCTACCAACTGAGCTACGTCCACCATTGCTAATCCTCGAAAAACTGGTGCGCCTGGCAGGATTCGAACCTGCTACCCTCGGCTTAGAAGGCCGATGCTCTATCCAGATGAGCTACAGGCGCTTACTGGGCAGCGTCATCTAAAAAATCAAACCATATGGCCAATAATCAGCACAGGTTTTTGCGATAATTGCATTTATAAAGTTAGCTACCCTTAAAATATGGTCGGGGTAGAGGGATTCGAACCCCCGACACCCTGCTCCCAAAGCAGGTGCGCTACCAGACTGCGCTATACCCCGATGTTTGGCAACTGTCCCTAAAATCGCGGAGGATTCTAACAGTTTCTGTTCAATTCAGCTAGCTACCGATTTGGTTTCATTATCTATGTGTAGTAAATTTATAAGGAGCCTGTCCAGAAGAGCCATTTTACTAAGGGCATTGATATGTATGCTCGGAAGCTGTTCGAACCAGTCTAAATAATCTACAACGGGAGATTTCATGCCCGCACGTCCACAGTTTTCTTTATTAAAAAGCCAAAAATTTCTGCCATTGTTTATTATACAGTTCTTAGGAGCATTCAATGATAACATTTTTAAAAACGGTTTAGTCGTATTTATCACCTATCAATTTGTCTCTCAGTCTACCTTGTGGCAGCAATTGTCGACTACATTAGCGGCGGGGCTATTCATTTTACCCTTGTTTTTATTTTCCGCACTGGCAGGTCAACTGGCCGATAAATTAAGTAAAAAAAGTTTAATTATTATTATTAAAATTCTAGAAGTTTTTTTCATGGCGCTGGCGTCTCTAGGTTTTTATTTTCACACCTTAGGCTTATTGTTGCTGGCATTATTTCTTATGGGCGTCCACTCAACTTTTTTTGGTCCTATTAAATATGCAATTTTACCGGATATTTTACAAAGAAATGAATTGTTGGCGGGTAATGCACTGATTGAAGCAAGTACGTTCATGGCAATTTTGTTGGGTACTTTATTGGGAGGATTGTTAATTGCTGGTCATGCAGGTATTGCCTGGATTGCCATTGTTATGCTTTCTGTGTCGATTATGGGTTTGGGTACAAGTTTTTATGTATCTACGACACCTATAGCAAATCCGAGTTTAAAAATTAATCTGCATTTTATACAAGCATCACTTGAAATTATTAACGCAATCAAAACGGAAAAAAAGGTTTTTTGGGCAATTTTGGCTATTTCCTGGTTTTGGTTGATTGGCGCTACTTTTTTGACGCAATTTCCAAATTTTACTAAAAATGTGTTACAAGCCAACGCAGATGTAGTCACTTTTTTTCTAGGTATTTTTACAGTCGGGATTGTATTAGGTTCTCTTATTTGTAATCGCTCAGCAAAACAACAGATAGCATTGCAATGGCTTCCAGTCAGTCTTGGCGTGATGAGTATCTTTATTATTGACCTTTATTTTAGTTGTCGTCATTTTCCTATTCAAGACAAAAAAACCCTAATTTATTTTAGTAGTTTTTTTACTTCGATAACACATTGGCGGATTTGTTTGGATTTATTAGGCTTGTCTATCAGTGGCGGTGTTTATATTGTACCGCTTTATACACTGATTCAAACGGATACCGCAACAGAACATCGTGCGAGAAGCATTGCAGCAAACAATATTATCAATGCTTTTTTTATCGTGGTAGCGAGTTTGATCACAATATTTTTATTGAAGGTTGACTTTACGATCATTCAGATTTTTTTATTATTAGGCGTTGTCAGTTTAGCGATGGCTGTGATTTCTATTTTTTTTATACCGGAAGGATTCACTAAACCGTTATTACGTTGGATATTAAAGTGTCTCTATGATGTTAAATTAACGGGCCTTGGGCATTATCAGGCAGCAGGAAGTAGTGTGGTTATTGTAGCAAATCATACTTCTTTTCTCGATGTTGTGCTGCTTTATGCTTTTTTACCGGACGATCTTTTATTTGCTATTAACCGGTTTACCGCGCGAATCTGGTGGGTTAGACCATTCTTATATTTTGCAACCGTATTTGAGTTGGATCCGTTAAATCCTTTAGCTATTAAAACTTTAATACGGGAAGTAAAAAAACCCGGGAAATGTGTTATTTTCCCTGAGGGTCGTATTACGACGACGGGTGCTTTAATGAAGCTTTACGAAGGCCCTGGTTTAATTGCTGATCATGCAAAAGCGAATTTGCTTCCTATTCGCTTACAGGGAGCGCAGTATACCCCTTTTTCTCGTTTACGTGGCAAAGTACAGATTCGTTGGTTCCCTAAAATTTCTATTTCCATCCTGCCTCCTAAAAGATTCGTAGTGGATACAACGATGGGTAGTCGTAAGCGCCGGCAGCTGATTGGTGCTCAACTTTACGAGATTATGGTGGAAATGTTATTTCGAAGTACGGATTATAAAAAAACATTGTTTCAATCCCTGTTAGAAGCAAAGTCTGTTCATAAGGGGCCTACCAAAATTTTAGAAGACGTTATGCGTGTTCCGCTTAATTATAATCAACTGTTAACACGCTGCTTTGTATTGGGTCCTGTTATCAATCGTATAACTGACTATCAAGAAATTATCGGATTATTATTGCCCAATAGGGTAGCTACTGTGATCGTTTTTTTTGCTTTACAAGCTTATGTTCGAGTGCCCGCACTATTAAATTATTCGGCAGGTTTTGCGCAAATAGAATCGGCATGCCGAGTTGCTGGAATTCGTTGTATATTGACTTCAAGAAAATTTATTGAATTAGCGAATCTATTTGATCTGATCGTCCGATTAAGTGAACAAAGGTTACAACTAATTTATTTAGAGGATATAAAAGCAGACATTCGTTGGAAAGATAAGCTGCGTGCTGCCTGGCTGAGTCGTTTTGCTCGTTACTATTATTTTAAAAAACTGAAAAAGAATAGTAATTCTAGCGACCCGGCGGTGGTTTTATTTACTTCTGGTTCAGAAGGAGAGCCCAAAGTAGTTGTATTAAGCCATGAAAACATCCAAGCTAACATAGCACAAATGACGACACAAATTGATTTTAATCAGAAGGATATTTTTTTTAGTGCGTTACCCTTATTCCATGCTTTTGGATTGACAGCCTGCGTTATATTGCCGATTTATCACGGTATTAAAACATTTATTTACCCATCTCCTTTACATTATCGTAAAGTACCCAATATGATTTATGAGTGTAATGCGACGATTACCTTTGGAACTGACACTTTTCTGGCCGGTTATGGTCGTTATGCGCACCCCTATGACTTTTATAGTATTCGTTATGTTTTTGCGGGTGCAGAAAAACTCAAAGAAAAGACTAGGAAGCTGTGGATGGAAAAATTTGGTATCCGTATTTTTGAAGGTTATGGTGTAACGGAAGCTTCCCCTGTTATCAGCGTGAATACGCCCATGCAAAATAAACCTGGAACGGTGGGTAATTTTTTACCGGGGATTCGTTATGAAATTGAACCGGTTGCTCATATTAAAGGAGGAGGGCGCTTATTGGTATCGGGTCCTAATATTATGTTAGGTTATTTAAGTACTGAGCAAGCAGGTGAAATTATCCCGCCTAGTCACGGTTGGTACGATACGGGCGATATTGTTGAAGTTGATGTAGACGGTTATCTGACGATAAAGGATCGTGCTAAACGTTTCGCTAAAATTAGTGGCGAAATGGTTTCATTAACGGCTATAGAGAATGCAATTGATGACTTGTGGCCAGATAAACAACATGCGGTAATTAGTCTTCCTGATGCTAAGAAAGGCGAGCAATTAATCTTAATAACCGATCATCAATTAGCTACACGAAATGCATTGTTTAAATTCTATCAAAAAAGGGGTCTTTCAGAATTGAGTTTGCCGCGACGCCTCTATTTTATTGAAACTATGCCTTTGCTAGGGAGCGGTAAAGTAGATTATAGGGAAGTTAAAGCTTGGTTAGAAACTCAGGTTTAAACGCGAAACTTCTGGTATCATGGTTTTTTAAAAAAAGTCAGGGTACCGTACCGTTACCCCCGCCGCCATGCCGTATGTGGTGAGTTTTCTGCAGTCGTTGAATCAAGTTGTTCAGAATAATAAGGAGAGAAACCATGCCTAATAACAGCGATATCGTTATCGATATAACCCACCCTTCCCCAAACCGCAACCAACGTGTCTGTGAATTAGTTTTACACTATACGGCGCTGAACCTTGAAGATTCATTAAAAATTTTAACAGACACTGCAAAGCAGGTAAGCGCACATTATTTGGTTCCAGAAACTGCTATAGATATGCAACGTAAAGTGTTTGAATTAGTCACAGAAAATGAACGTGCATGGCATGCAGGCGTTAGCAGTTGGAGGAAACGAACAAATATTAACGATACGTCTATTGGAATAGAAATTGTTAATTTAGGTTATAAGAAGAATGAAGCAGGGAAAGAGATTTGGTATCCTTTCCCGGATTATCAGATCCAAACTGTCATAGAGCTTGCGAAAGATATTGTTGAGCGTTACAAGATTCAACCAGTTGATGTAGTAGGACACAGCGATATAGCACCAGAAAGAAAAATCGATCCGGGTCCTTTATTTCCATGGGATACGCTTTATGAAAATGGTATTGGCGCTTGGTTTGATAAACAGTCACTGAAAATATCCGATCAAGGAGTAATTGATATTACAAGGCTTCAGAAGAATTTAAGAATTTATGGTTACCCGATTGAACTTACCGGAAAACCAGATCCTCAGACGTGTAATGTGTTACAAGCATTTCAAATGCATTTCAGACCAAGTAATTTTTCAGGCGAGCCTGATGCAGAAACGGTTGCCATTATTGAAAATTTAGTTCAAAAATATTTTCCAAGTCAAGTGCAAGCGATGAGTCAAGAAGCAGCGCAAGAACCATCATGCTCTTTTTGACCGTAGTTGTTCATTAGACCTCTTTCGAAACGTGGTGTTAGTCAATTTCATTGTTGAACGCCTGGCTACGGTCCTCATTTACTCGCAGTAAACTCCGGTCCTCGCCAGTCGTTCGCCGCGAACTTGACTAACACCACGTTTCGAAAGAGGTCTATTAAAAAAAACTCTTGTGAGCTAAGCAATGCCTATAAAAAAAGAACAATTAGAAGAAGCGCACGCGATTTTAACTACGTATTACTTAGAGAACAAAAAAAAAGAGATACGGGCAAAAGTAAAGAGCGAGATAGAAAATTATGAAATAATTTGTGCCAAGGCTTTTGCCCAAGTTTCTGATTTGACTTGCGCAGGTCTAGATAGCACAACAACGGCTATGCAAGCAGTCCAGGAGATAGTTTTTTCTGAAGATTTAGTGCAACAAGCGAAAATTCAAACGCAGTCTAATTGTGCTCAAGCTTCTGCTCTAGCATGCACAGATCTAGACAACGAAACAACAGCTATGAAAACAATTCAAGGGATATTGTTGCCTGAAGATTTAGTGCAACAAATTCAAAAGCAGTCTAAGGTTGAGGAACAAAAAATAAGAACGAAGTATGAAAAAGAGTATGTTGATCAATTTGATCGCTACGCATGGCCTGCTATTCATGATCAGCTTAGTGCTCAAATTGATCAATTTGAGCTACAAAAAGTTATGCAACAGTTTTTAGATAGGCACCCATGGACTGGCGAAAGAAAAATGGGTTTAGTTTTAGAATTTTTACGTGCTTTTCTTTTGCATTTTTTAAATCCATCAGTAGAACATTATAAGAAATGTATTAATGATGATAGTTTAAATCTTAAAGAAATAGCGAACTGCTTGCCCCCCGCGGTTGTCGTCAATGAAAGAAAACTTACTCAGAATATTGCAGGTTATCCGCTTTTGAATACAAAGTATCTTTGTCGTAATGGCTACCATGACTATCCTAGTTTCGCACGCAGTGTCTTTAAGCAGCAGGTCAGCGAACAAAACCAACCTACCCGCATAGATCTGTTTCGTTTATTGTTTCATAGTAAACCAGAGGCCATGAAAAGTAACGTTTTAAGCAATGGAATTGCGTGTATTAAAATGGCGCCACTTCACTTGATGGAACTACATTTTTTAACCCCGGCAGAGTGGAATTATTTTGAAATATTAATGATTAACATCAGGTTAGAAAATCAACCGTTATGGATTGTATTACATAAACTACAAAGCGATGATCTTCGCGATGATCTTCAATGGGAGGCTTATTTACCTGAAATTTCAGAGCTAAAACTAACTATAGATAAAGCAAAGTCAGATTTGCTGAAAAAGGTATCAGGCACAGTTGTAGTGAAACAGGTTGATTACACAAAAAACATAGCAATGGGCGAGATTGCCGTACTTAAAAATCCGTTGCTTCAATGGCATGCAGTGGTGTGCGCAAGAATTCTTCCATGGTTGTTGTTGCAAGAAGATGCTAAACAAGAGTTATCCCAGTATCGTCATGACGTTCCCATGTCGTTGCTACAACAGCACATGTTTGAATTTTTCATCAAATCAATAAATACTGCCGCATTTTGCGGTAATAGTCATGTTCAAGAGCATCAAAAGGCTGTGCATCAAGCTTTTGTTTTGTATACACCATTCACTGATTATTCGTTTGTGGAGTTAGTAAACTTATTAGCTTGCGATAATAATCACGCTAGCCAAAACTGCTTATTAAGCAATTTTAGCATGTTCAGCAAACAAATTAATATTGCAAGTATTCTGTTTGCTTTTGATCAACAAAAATTAAATATTTCTGATACTTATGACACTTTAATTATTTCTGAAGATAGCGTTGAAACGATACGCTTGCTTGAAGCGATGTTTTTGGTGTGGCATAACCCATCACTATCACGGTTAGCTTTGCCAAGCATGCACAATTCAGACAAGGATTACATCACTCGTTTAATCAAAGAATTATTCAGCTACGATTTCAGGCTTAAAACCATTCAGCCGCATCACGTCAACGATTTACAGGCTCATGCATCCTTTTTTTCTTATCCCATGGCGTGTGCCGCACGTAACCGTTTTTTAGCAACACACCCTAATTTATATGACGGTATAAATCGCAAAAAATTGTGGGAAGTGACTGGACAAGAAATCATAAATTTTTTTCAACAAAATGGACGATCCATTCATTTAGATTTTGTCAATTCAGTTATTTCATTCAACGCAGAGTGGCGTCAAAATTATTGCGATCATAAAAAAGAAGAAGAATCCTCTGTGCAGTGGTCTTTTGTACAAATAGCCCAAATGGGCACTGAGGGACTAGATGCAATATTTAATACCTTAGAAACTTATGTAGGAATACTAGATGAAGCATTTGCTATCAATTTAGCATGTACTTTTGATCTTACTGGCGGATTAACGGATAAGCAACAAGAATATCTCGAGTATTTGCTAAATAAAATGTGCGATATGTTTACTAAGAGCATAGATCCGTTCGATCCGTTCAGCTCAGTCTCGTTCATTCTTCCTGCATCGATGGACCTTCCTTATCAAGCAATCTTGTGTGTTTTAATCCAAACGATTAATGCGCATAAAAAAAATCATTTTTACTCTGAAAAAGAAAATAACTCCTGCATATTGTACAACGTGGATATAGCCTCTGAATGGAGCCGTCGCTTCATTAGCAACTTACAGAATCTGGCGGATCAGAAAAAATTAACCTTTTTAATTTGCATCCCTGAATGGGACAGAACTGCTTATACAGCGTTGGAACAACGCCAGCTGAAAGCGGCATATCGTCAGCTTCAAAATAGCTTACTCAATAACCAACGAAAACCCCATCAGGTTGCCTTAATTCAAGGCATGAAGCCTATACATCTTTACGCCAAAGGCACATTAAAACCATCAATAATCATTGATGCTAATACTCAATTGGCTCAAGAAACGCAATACTGGGATGGAGAAGATGTCGTTTATCCATTGACTGCTAAAACACCTAGCATTCAACAACAACAGCAGCAACAGCAGCAGCAGCAACAACAGCAAGAGCAAGAACAGGAAGTTGCTCAGTATCAAGAAGATGAAAGTCGGTTAATCAACCGAACCAACATTGAAACTCGGTGTCGCGAGGAATGGGAAAAATTATCCAATAAAATCAAATGGGTTTTTTCTAACCTATCTCCTACAGATGATTTAACAAAATTATTTAACTTGTTAGTCTCCAGTGCAAGTAATGCAGACCGTATTATTCAAAGTATAGAGCCTCCTGCGATGTCAAAAATAATGGAGCATATTCATCAATTTCGTCAAGGAATCCAAAATGAAAATTTACCTGCCGGGTTTTATTTAGCTCATTCGCGTTATCAAAACGGTTTAATTTTGTGTTTTGATGAAATACGCCAAAAAAATGCTTTAAAAGCATGTGCGGCATTACCTTTGAACGAACGTGATCCCTTTACTATTGCATTTCGTCACCCTAAGCCAAGTTCGGTAGTCAGCGGTGATTTTCGTCAGTTTGCATTGCTGAGTGATAGTCCAGAAGCGCAGCAAACGTTCTGGACATTTTTAGCCCATGAAGCTGAAGATCAAGAGCGAATGAATAATGCTAGACGTTGTTTAGCAGACGTAGGCCTGAAAGAGGTCAAAGATGGCAATCTTTACGCAACACTACAGCGTTTTGACGCGCGTGATGAATTAAAAGAACCCACCGAATATCAAGATTGTTTAGCCATGCTTAAAGCATGGGCTGACAAAAATAACATTCCCGTCGATTTGTCTAACGAATTATTTAGTGCAACATCAAATTTAAGACTGACGCCACAAAACTTCAAAGCATTCGGCCAGTTGTTTCATTACTGTGATGTTCAAGGGGAAGATCAGGAGAATGGAACAAACGCTTGGCTTACCGTGGTTACACAATTGTTTAAAGCTTTTGGTAAAGAAAATGTATTTATTTGGAAAAAATACTTTTTAGATTGTTCTGAAAATTGGTCTGAATTTTTTGAAAAAGAAGAACTCCACGCTATGGCTCTTAGCATGGTTACTTTGCAAAACCAGCCAACTTATCAAGCTATTTGGTGGAAATTAATAGAAGCACAAGGTAAAGCAAGCGGTCATCTGTATTATTCTTCCCTATGGTATGCCTATCAAAAATTAACGAGTTACCTTGAAGACAAAAACTTCCTTATCAATAAAGACGTTTTTATTCGGTATCTTGAAGATACGTCTGATTTTAATGCGCAAGTATTTCTTGAGCGTCTCTATAAAGTACTGAAAAGTTTATCGTTTCAACCGGAATCTAAAAGCAATCAGCAAGCTCTTTTAAATTATCTTGCTGAAACAGATTGGCTATATAGCGGTGCTTATTATGGCGTTTGTCTTAATGGTTATCCTTATGTGGAAAGTGAGTTACGGTTAACTCAATTTTCTTCAACAACGAAACAAATTGCAAAAAACTATCTAGTGCGCTGGGATGATTCGGTCAAAATTGAAAACCCAGTTATACACGCGCTTCGATTTTTTGCTAAGCGCTTGCAACTTCCTCACACAGAATGGATTAAAGTTCGCTCTCTTTTAAATAGCTATTTTACTGACCCAGGCAATAACGACTTAGAAAACAAAGCCATACTTGTGCGTTTATGGGTTGCTTGTCAGGTTTTGGGCATTGATAGTGCCGAAACGCTGGATACCGAGCTAGTGAAGAAAGTGGTTCAAGCTTTAAGTCAGGAATCTACGTTTCTGAAATGGCTTAATGCACCATTATTGCTTGATAATGAACTTGTACGCTCTAGTTTAAAGATGTATTTTTCTGATGTTAAAGAATTTTTAGATGCGCTGACAGAGCTGCATTTGAAAGATGCAGCGCTTTCACTTGCGCAAAACGAAGCATTTGAGTTGATCAACGCGTCTGGACGCGCTTTACAGTGTTACCGAAGCACAGTTTGCTCAGATAAAACATTAACACTGAAATATTTTTTAGAGCGTACAAATCAATTAGATTTTGATCCTTTAATCATGGATTATCCTTGGTTAATAGATACAGATTATTCGCAATTTGTCAGTGATTTAAAAACAAAAATTAACGATACCGCAGCATATTTTCAAAATCAGTTTCGTTTATTTCAAGCCCAATTAAGAACCATTGATTTTGATCAATCTACTGCTTTACCCACGGCTCAAGAATTGCGAGATGCGTTTATTCAAATCATGACTGCAACAGAAGAAACCTCTAGCGTTAGAAACAAGATTGTTTCCGAATTAAGAAACCGAGGTTGTTGCATCGTTTATCAAGATGCGCCATTTAGGCTACTTACACCAGAGGAAATTAAGAACAGTCTTACCTATTTAAAGGCACGATTCACCACCTGTTTTAGAATACAAAATAAAGAATTATCCAAAGAATTGCTTACGAAGTATTTAGCAATACCAGTAAAAACAGATGTGTCTGTTGATTTACAAATAAAAGATTTATTGAATTTGTTTTCTCAATTAGATAACAAAAAATATTATGATGAATTGGGACGCGTGTTGGGATTAATAATCAGTCAAGCGCGTAACGATCAAGGTCAACGGCGTTATTATTCCTTGCCCCAGTTGTATACCTGCTTGAGATCTCTTCTAAACGAAACGTTTTTTGACCAACAGCATTATCCACTGGAGATATTAAACGAAATACTAACGGATGCAGCGGGTACTCACTCTGCCTCCGGACTATTAAACCAAGACCTGTTTCAATTGAAAGAAAAAACAGGTTCGCATCGACAACAGGCACTTATTAAAAAAATTATCAGTGCATCATTAGCAGCTCCCTATAAATCTCTTTTAACTAAAATAGCGATTAAATATCCGGAACGAGCTCGCTTTGTGTGTAGTCAAGTATCGGATATACTTTCAAGTTTTTCTCTTCAAGACGATCCCGAATGGTTGGTTTGCCTGACTCAGTTGATCGATTATTTTTCATCCACAGAACAAAAAGAAAATGAATTATCGGATATTATTCTTGTTGTCACTGAGGATGCTCCTCCTATTCCCGGGGTTGGTTCATCCGAGGAATTTATAAAATTATGGGAAGCGACCCAGCTTAAACTGGCTAAAAAATTACTTGATCAAACATGCACCATTTCTGAATTCAACGCTTTAAATAAGACATTAAAAAAAGTGCCTGCAGAAGTAGGAATATGTATAAAAATGCTTCTGGTGCACGTTGTGAAGAATCAGGATGAACTTTCATACGCGCTATCCAATCTATCAGACGTTGACACTGCGCTAGGCCAATTGCAAACCATGTCAACAGATCAGTTATATCTATTGACTAAGTATTGCTCTTCAGAGCCTGTACCTTCATTTTCTATACTATGTCAATTGCTTTCAAAATCTCAAGATACAAATGCGTTAATTCATCATTTTGAATCATATGAGCAAGGATTAAAACTCGACAGTAGTGAAAAACGGAATTATAGCCTTACACCAGAAGATAAAAAAAGCCTGCAGCGTGTATTAACGGGATTTAAATGTAAAGGACAAGGATTTATTTCTGACTCAGAAGCAGAACAATTAATGAATCTTCTTTTTTACAGTAATCATTATAGCCAACTGCATCACTTAAGCACGGTAGAATTTTTAAACTTAAAAACTTCACTTAAACAAGCATCCTCCTATCTTCAAGCTAATCTGGGGTCAAGCGCAGAGAAAAATCAGTCAGCAGCAAGATTATTAGCCTATATGCGCGAAATTTTATTACGTAAAACAGGGAAGTGGGCTAATCATACGCAGATGCTTGTTTCGCTTTATGCGGCTATCTACAACGATGAAAGTTTTCTGTATCAAATACGCACAGGACAAGGCAAAAGTATTATTACGTTTCTGCGTGCAGCATACCTCGCGTTGACGGGTTATACCGTAGATGTTTTTAGCTCAAAAGACAGCTTATCTCAAAGAGATCACGAAGAATTTTCCCATGTGTTCAATGCTATAGGTATATCCAATAGCTATATCACAGCGAATTCAGCTGCAGAGATCTATCAACAATTGACTCCCAGAACAAACATAGGCGCTGTACATTATGCCACGATAGGAAATCTTGCTCTTTTTAAATCAGGACATGTCTGGCAAGGTCAAGAGAGTTTAGATGCTCTTAATTTTTCTAAGGAAAAACGAGCAGCAGTTGTCGATGAAGGTGATGATGTTTTAATAGACGATAAGACTGAGTTCAATTATTCAGATGCACAAGGAAGCAATTCAGCTTTCAATATGGATGAATGGGTTTACAGAGTGGTTGATGCTTTTTATCAGGCAAATAAACATACCTTTAAAAGAGATGCAATCGGTACCGTGCTGATTTCGCGTAACCAAGATCTAAAAGCGCTGTGCGAAGCATTGCAGCACGAAGTATGTTATGCCCCTAAGGAATCTGATTTTTTCAGCCGATATATCATCCCCGCTTTAGATAAAAATAATGTAGAGGCGATAAAAAAACGTGATCAAGAATTAATAAAATTACTCACTGCAGCACACACGGCGGATAGTTTGAAAGAGGACATTAATTTTTGTGTGAGATCGAGTACAAGTAAAGTGACAGGCACTGAAATTCGTATTGCAATGGTTTTAATTAATAATCAAGTTAAATTTGGCTCTACTTATGCTGATCGCGTGCAACAGTTTTTACATGTTCGCTTGAATAGAGAAAGTGTCACTCAAGGTCAGCCCCCGTATTTTTTTGTTGATCCTTGTGCTCAAATTGCCTTATCACAAAATGCTATGGAATTTTTAACAAAAAATTATCAAAAAATAGAGGGGCTTACTGGAACAGCTGGAGACAACTCAGATATTCAATATTATTGGAATGTTTTTAAAATAGGTCGGGTTGTCAAACTACCTCCTCATGAAGTAGCTCGTACTGAATTTTTGCCCACACACTATTGTGATTCACAATATACACATAGAGCGACTATTGTTGAAACCATTAAAAACAATACAGATAAGGCGTTGTTGTTTATTTGCCAAGATGATACCGAAGTTAAATGTATTGCTCATCAGGTTGCTGGGCAACTGGAATCAAATGGAGATGCGTTTCCAAAGGAATTCATTATTGATACAAATGACAGCGGCAAATTAGAGTGTGAGATTGTACCACACGTCGGGCACAAAGGTGCTGTTACGTTTAGTTCGCGTTTTACACGCGGCACAGATATAAAATCAGAGCATTTGATGGTTGTTTTAACTTGCCTTGCATCTACTCGCGTTAAAAAGCAAGCCAATGGACGTACGGGGCGTAATGGAGCAATGGGGACTTGTCAGGAAATTTTAGATTATGCTCAAATAGAGCAGGAATATAAGCCCTATATTCACGGAACCGAATATAAAGAACGCTTTGAATCAATCCTAGCTCAGGAAACGAACCACCTCGCAAAAAAATTAGATAAACACAAACTGTCAAAGTTTAAAAGAAAAGAAAAGTTTAAAGTTTTAAACGATTCTCAAGAGGATCAAGAGAAATACTTACATACTCGTACTATTCAAAAACTGAAACAGATTATCAAACAGGAAGAAAATCAGTATCGATGCCGTAAAGAAGCGCTTATAGCAACTTTATCCAGTCGCATGATTGATGCTTTAGCGTTGCAAGACTTGGATATTAATAATGAAAATCTATTACGACAAAATTGGTTGACATGTAGCGAAAACATTGAAGTTTGTTGGACCCATCGTCTAGCAGGTAACAAAAGCGACAATGAGCAAGTTTTTAGTGAATTTATTAAACAAGCTGATTTTTACTGGAAAATCGTTTGTAGTAAGCATATCTATCTGAATACAGTATTGCCAAAAAATTTTGAGGTTTCTTTACGATTAGAGAATGGTCAAAATGATGAAGATATTTTCTCAGAAGCACCTGCTAAGCTGACTATGCCAACGTTTATAGCGTTTCATCAGTGCTATTTAGAAGGTGCAGCACGTTATTATTTTTCATCTAAAGTGCCCAACAACGCCGCGTTGATTAATAATATTTATTCTCACAGTGGTTTAGAAAAATTCCATAGCACATTAAGCCGTTGCATTCAACAACCGTACAGAGCACCCAGCTTGCTGACTACGTTGACTAAATTGATGAAAAATTCGTCGGCTTATTGTGTTTCGCAGAGTGCTTGGATTCAGGTAGTACAGCAGTTTCTGAATCGGTCAAACAAAGAAAACGATCCAATTCTTTTAGAGTATTTAAGCAATTTTTTTGATCAAGATTGGCTCAAGAGACAAATGCCTGCTGATTTTGATACGGTTAACGGTAATACAGAGAAGCTTGCTCTCTTGTTGCCTTTGATATTTAAGATAGCTAATACGTGTTATATCGAAGCAGATGAAGAATCAGAGCTATTACAAAATATGAGCAAAATTATTCATGATGATATGTGGGATAAATTTGATTCAGAATTCGCAGAGGATATTAAAGCAGTATTTGCTACTACACAGAACGTTACCAGGCTATTGGCTGTTCGTGCGCAGAAAACGGATTTGGTTTATTTCCTTCATTTGCTTAATAAAAACAGTACATTACATAACCCTGAAAGAGAAATTCGACAGAGACGCCTTATGTGCTATTTACGAGAGTATTCTACAAAATTGATTACTCAGCCTATTCCTCTGAGAGTTGTGTTTACTGACATCATGAACACGGCCGTCACTCAGAATCAGTATTTTTATTTACCAGCTCCAGACTGTTTGCCAAACCTGTCGAATAAATTTCAAGGTGATTTTTGGAATTTTCTCATAAAGCGACAACCCATTGATGAAGCAGATTGTAAGCAGCTAATACAATTATTACACAGGGAAAGCGTAGATGACTATTCTATTACATTTGTTACACAAGTGATACAGCCATTGCTATGTTTACCCAAAGGTATACCGTTACCTTATATTCTAAAACAGCTTGAACCGCTTGAATATAAACCGGGTTCATACTATTTCAATCCTTGTCAGGAACGCTTAAAAGAAATGGAGCAGGCGGGTTTAGTATTTCAACAATTCATAGCAAGCAGAGGACTGGAAGAACGCCATGACTGGCTTTCTGTGTTTAATGATATGAGTCCTATAGAAAGTCAGCAATTTTTTAAGATCGCAGCGAAATTTCATTTGCTAGTATATGCTGATATAATTTTTTTGCTTAAGTGTTTCCGTAATACTCTAAAAGAAAATAGACCACTAGAAGATGCTTTTGCTTTGACAGATGTAATTCGTCAATTACCGTATGCTCATGAATTATGGATGCGTAGTCAGTTTGAAATAGAGTGCAGAAATCCTAATGGGCTTAGCAAGCGTATTACGTATTTCATGCAATTTGTTAGCCTTATTCAAGAAAGCACTATAACGCTTCGCCAACAAGAGCTGGATTATTTATTTCAACGTTGGAGTGACTCTAAAAATTATCAGTATGTTAAACAGTGTTTAAATGTATTAGAGAAAATAAAGGATTTTGAAAATAAATATTCAAACGCTCAGATACTTGCGGCTTACTTATCTACATCACATACGGATAACGAACATTATTTTATTTTTTTTAAACTGGTGAATAAGCCAAAAAATCAGTTCCATGATAAAGAGATGATATATCCCTTATGTAAGGCTTATTTCGAAACCCATAAGATTGCGCCTGCTCAGTTAGCAAGCGCTTTTGATTTGATTACACAGATTCGTGAGTTGCCTGAAAATTATTGGCGGCAGACGCAAACACTACTTGATCGAGTGCTTGATGGAAAGTGCACTATTACCTCAGCAACTCATTGGATTAATACTTTAAAAGAAAGCCCTATCCTGCTGAGCTCACGAGATCTGGGTTATTTACTTCAACGTTGGGATGAATTTAAAGATATTCTTGACACCAAAGCATGCTTACAAGTCATCCAAGAAATAAAAATTTTTGAAGAAAAGCATCATGCTGCTAGACTACTTGAAACTTATTTATCTGCGCTGCGTTCAAATAATACACGTTATTTAAATTTTTTTGAACAGATTAAAAAATCAGAGAATAGTTGGTTGACCACGCCATATATGTATGTATTGTGTAATGCTTATTTTAAAAATGATATGATTGAAACGCCTGCTCAGTTAATAGAGGCGATTTCTGCTTTTCACATATCAACATGTTTGGAACAAAAGAAAAATTATAACGACTTTTTTCTAACGTTCGAGTCTTCTAAAAAACTAGACCGTGAAAAATTGATGCAGTATTTTTATCATGGTATTTTAGAAAAAGATTCTTCATTTTCAAATCATTGTTATGAAGAATATAAAAATCTCGCTGACGCGTTATCCAATCTTCCAGAATATTTGAGCCAACATGCACCTATTGAATATCAACAGAGCTTCTATAAACATTCCAGCACCTTGATGAAGTTTATAAAAGAAATGGAAAATGTAGCCACACCTCCTTTTAGAGTACGGCATGGAGCGCCTGAGCTGCATCGATTTTGCTTAGCGGAAATACAGGATATTACAAATTATTTACGTAAACAACGCCAGCAGACGTATAGTCAGCACACACAACAAGCAAGTAATTTCTTGAATAGCTGCGATCAAACAGGTTTCTTACAAAGTAAATACAAAACCTATCATAAAATGATAGCTCAAGTTTTTGAGTTACAAAAAGAAATATTAAATAACGATAAAAATATTCAACGTAATAAAAGCGGTTACAGTTGTTTGTATGATATCAGCTTGATAGTACTTGCAAATATAGCGCGCGATTACTTGAAAGATTTAGACATCGCTGTTGAGGAAAAGGTAGCATTAAAAAATCGTATGAAAGGAGTATTATTTTTTCGAATTAATCTACTGGGTGAAAGATTAGTAGAAAATCATCCGTTGAAAAATGAAATAGCTCGCTTATTTGAAAGAAACCGGGATGATTCTACTCAGTGTCATACTGACTCAACCAAGTTAACTGAGCTAATGCAACAAATTAATCACACAAACTTAGAGAGCATTCCAAAAGATTTGCATTGCTTATTCGAGAATATAAAATATTTGAGTCAGTTTGCTGATTCTAGTAGTGAAAATCAGCAACAATTTACGTTACAGTGTAAGCCAAGATGACTTGTCTGCTTTTATATGCTTACTTATGGGTAATGATTAGATATAATTATATAAAATTGCAAGTTAGCATTACCTTGTCAGACAAGGTGAGAACACACACAACTCTAGATAAAAAGTGAGGTTTGTAGAATGCAGAACAGGGGAATTGTTTTTGCGCTTTTAGTAAGCTGCTTATTAACGACGGCTTCAAGTTTCGCTGAGGCAACTTGTGCCAAAGTCAGCAATAAAGACATTGCAGCATTGTTTGATCGCTGGAATGACTCACTTAAAACGGATGATGCGGCTAAGGTTGACGCGAACTACACGGACAAGGCGATATTGTTACCCACCTTCTCAAATACACCTAAAGTAACGCGTAGCCAACGCATTGAATATTTTAAAAATTTCCTAGCTAAACATCCTACGGCAACGATTGATTCACGAAACATTAAAATTGGCTGTAACTCGGCTATCGATACTGGTTTATATACATTTACGCTGGAAGATGGAAAAAAATTACATGCTCGTTACACGTTTACGTATCGATGGGATGGCCGTCAATGGCTAATTTCATCGCATCATTCTTCGTCTTTGCCCGAAAAATAATTTTCAACAATGAGTAGCAGAGGAAAAAAGAGAGGAGGAAGGAGAGTCTTCCCTTTTGTATTGAAAAAAAGAATGATGATTATCAGCGAGAATAGGTGTTTGTTCCTGCATTTGTTCCTGCTGGACGATCAG
>Ga0210402_10000349_pt1 | contig 52451 bp, 62 predicted proteins | sample IncBWC7MmetaG_FD_161055 | JGI IMG/M metagenome (GOLD analysis project Ga0210402, IMG submission 161055) | Forest soil microbial communities from Barre Woods Harvard Forest LTER site, Petersham, Massachusetts, United States - Inc-BW-C-7-M | ecosystem: Environmental > Terrestrial > Soil >... | reverse complement strand
CGTTCCGCAACCGGCGGCGGACACGGTGAACCGTCTTATTGTCGCGCACAATCGCTGGCCCATGATCCACGATCCACACTGGATCGGCTATCTGAGTCTGCCACTGCTGGCGCTCGGCGCCTTCGGCCTATATTCGCTTGGGCGCCGCTTTCGGCCTGTCATCGCGGCGCTGGGCGTGTCCCTGACCATCACCGGATGTCTTTATGTTGGCGGGGTGTTTGGTCTCTTTACATCGTTGATGCGCGGGCTGGGTGACGTCGACCCACGTTTTACCGATGGTGCAATTGCAACTTACGCCGCCGCGACGGCCGACCATGGCGCGTACGGACTGACTCGCACGCTCGCTGAACTTGCGTTGCTTGGCTTTGCCATTCAAGCCATGGCGCTTTGGCGAGCACCGAACATTCCCCGCTGGGCGACTGCAATCATCATTTTAGGGTGTTCGTTGTTTTTGGCGTTTTGGGACATCGACAACTTGATGCTCGTTGGTGAGATTTGCCTGATTGCAGGGTTGATTCCGATCAGTCGAGAGTGTTGGCGCAACCGCGGAGTGACATCGTATTAAATGGCGCCTTGTCAGGTCCTCTGCCGCGCCGCCAACGCCGTCGGATTGGGTGTGGGCTCACCGATCTTGCGCATCCGGTTGCGATCAGTGTGGTGAAATGGCTGGGACTGGCCCGGGATGATCAGCAGCGTGTCTTGCTCGTATGACCAGGTGCCATCGGCGTTGATGTCGACTTTGATTGTGTAGCGATCCGTGCGGAACGCCCGTTCAAGAAAGGGGTTGGAGACGATGCCGTTGGTGAGCGATCCACGTACGGCCTCGAGCGTGAACGACTTTGCTTCGGGACTTGCGTGGCCGACGGCCATCGCGGTCTGACCCCGGGGGATCGACAGTGTCAGAGATATCGCGCGGGTGGCCGGCTCCCACAGCCAGTAGCCAACTTGGTCATGAAAGGTTTCCGGATCCGCCGGCTTGAAGATTCGAGTGTGATAGCGCAGGCCATAGAATAGCTGCGGCCCGTTGGTCTGGGCGTCGATCGGCTGCAGTTCGTAGTGCTCGACGTAGGGCTGATGCTCGGGACCGTCGGGCTTCGGATTCACATCCATGCCGTCGGCACTGGTCCAGATGCCGGCCATGCCCGTGAGTGGCCCAAGATTGGCCAGTGTGTCCGTGTCAGGTTCAGGTTCGGTGTATATGTCGGCAGGGTAGTGATGCATGAGGGCTGCGGCGATGTATGGGTTGGAGGAGCGTTGGCGGTTTGTCCGTGGACCCGAAATCCCATTGAAGGATTCCAATACTCTCATGAAAACAGGGGAATCCGGCCGTTTTTCCCTTGCCTGTCTCAGCAGAAGGCGATTTCTCGCGACACCAAGCGTCGCCAGCTGGTTTGCTACGCGGTGCGGCCGCCGAGCGTTCGATACTTTCCCGACCGGTGTTCCATCTGCCACCGCAAGCTGGCGGCCGCAAGGAGCTTCTTGGCACGGCCAGCGTCCAATCGTGTAAACCATGTGGGCGATGTGAAATAGTCGGGTTCTTCAATGAGTTCGCCCGCCTCAATGGGGTCCAGGGTTTTGTGCATCATCGTCCATCCCTCAAATGCTCGCTCGGGTATGGAATCCCTTGCGATTGACCTTACTTGGGTGGTCCTCTTGTCGATCAGGATTTTGCTGAAGACAGCATCAACGATTTCTGGTTGACCCTCAAGCACCTGCAAGAATGACCCGCGGATATACAGAAGCATGCCAGTGATTTCCTGCTTTGCATTCGCTATGCGTACCTGGTGCAACAAATCGGGAATCTCATGCTCGTGAAAGTATTCAGTCGACCGGCTCACGTATATCAAGCTAATCAAAGACTTCATGGCGCCCCCCTACAGTATCTCTCGGAGTGACAATACTGAGTTTTCCACCTTGCCTTCGAGTGAAATCGGAGGCTTCTGAGACGCACGTCTCAATTGCAACGACGCGGAAGCTGACAGTGCGGGGACAGCTGAGCCCCACGCAGACGAGCGCCCGGACAGGGTCGTCCGGGCCGGCCCGAGAGAGGGCGCAGGAAATAGCAGCGAATTGGCGCTGGCTGGGTAGACTAGCCACGAACGGCGTAATGTTACCGCGATTTCACTGCACGCCAAGCGCGACTGACTTTCGGCAATCGTTCAAACTGACAAGATGGCAGGTTACAGGAACTCGACAATGCGGACTTTTTTCGTCATTAGCATCGCCATCGCCACGGCAATGGCTTTTGCATCTTCTGCGCTGGGTCAGAGGACGCACGAATCTAAATCTTCCACCGATTCACCCATCGATCCGAAGCAACCGACAGGGCGGAGCGCGCTTCGTCAGATAGTGCAAGAGCAGTGCGTCTTGAATTGGCAGAAGGACCACAAGCCGGCTCCCTGTGAGCGCGTGTTTCTGTTCGATCCGAAGGATGGCGGCTCTGGATATGCCGTCATTGCGGCTCCCGGCGGGGGAGCACATTACTTGCTGGTTCCGACGCGGACGATGGCTGGAATTGAAAGCAGCGAACTACTTGATCCGGACGCGCCTAACTATTTCGCGGAGGCTTGGCGCGCGCGGGGGTTACTAGGCGCGTTTGTCGGCCACGATGTGCCGAGAACTGGGGTGGGGCTGGTCGTTGGCATTGCCCAGTCTCGCGCTCAAGATCAATTTCATATTCATATCGAGTGCTTGCAGCAAGACGTTTTCGCCGCATTACGGGTTTCGGCTGACAAGTTCGTGGACGCTTGGTCGCCCTTAACCATTGCGGGATCGACATATCAGGCGCGGCGAATCGTGGCAGACGGCTTGGACGCCTCGAATTTGTTCGAGTAGCTTGCCACTTTGAGTCCGGATGCGCGGCATCACATGGGCAACTACACTCTCTTCGTTGCAGGCATGCAATTTAAGAGTGGCCCGGGATTCGTGGTGCTGACGGGAACCGGGCCGAGCGGTGAGATTTTGCTAGATTCAACCTGCGCTGTGGCTGGTGGCGGCGGATGAGAGAACCGGGACTCTGGATCAGGAAGTATCTGCCGATGTGATGGAACTGATGTGCCCGTGAGGACGGACGATGATACGACCGGTCAATGATACCGAGCGGGGCTGGCTGGGCCTCGATGCGCCCATCAGCCGGCGCGATTTCTTAAACGGCAGCCTTGCCGCCGCCGGCAGCGCACTAGCGCTGCCGCCTGACTCAGCCATTGCGGATACCTTCACCGGATATGGCGGTGTGGGCGACTATGCCTTAGCCAACGGAAACACGTGGCCAGTGGTACAGGCGGCGCATCGCCTGCGCGATGGTGGCTACAGCGAGGCCGTCATTGCCGCCGCGCGGGACGCCGGGCAGTTCGATTTGGTAGTGGTGGGGGGCGGCATCGCCGGCCTGAGTGCCGCACACCGCTTCCGCCAACTGCGCGGTCCAACCGCCCGCATCCTGATTCTCGAGAACCATGCCATGCCGGGTGGCGAGGCCAAGCAAAACGAATTCGACGTCGAGGGAATACGCCTGCTGGGTCCGCAAGGCTCAAACGATTTCGGCCTGCCGGGGCAGCGTGGCAATTCGCTTACCGATTCCTTCTTCGAGGAGTTTGCGCTGCCGCGCGAGTACCAGTGGCAAAACTGGGACAGCGCGCTCAAGCCGCTGCGCTTCGCACGCGACAATTATTCGAACATGGATGGCTTTCAAGAAACGCAAGTTGACGTCGGCTACTTCTTCGACCGGGCGCAGGGTGCCGAGAAACCGTGCTGGCGCCGCAACATCTGGTCGTCCGCGCTGAAGGACACACCCTACTCGGACGCCGCGCGCCGCGACCTGCTGCGCTGGCGGACCGATCACGGCACGCTGAGCGAGGCGGAGAGTCGCTACCTCGACACGCTCACCTACCGCGAGTATCTGGAGAACGTGCGCGGCTACGACGCCGCCGTCACGCGCATGGTCGAGCCCATCGTCGGCCTGCTGGCGGGCGTCAGCACTGATGCGGCCTGCGCGCGGTTGGGTCGGCAGTTGGTCGAAGATCCCGCCCGGCCTATGGCGCTGTCGTTCCCAGGCGGCAATTCGCCTTTCCCGCGCGCGCTGCTGCGAGCACTGTTGCCGGCGGCGCTGCCGGGCCGGGATTTCGACAGTCTGCTGTACGGGAACGTCGACTTTCGTGTCCTCGACAGCCCTACCCAGAGCCTGCGCATGCGACTCGATGCGACCGCCCTGCGCGTGTGGCATTCGGGCGGTAATGCCGACGAGGTGGCAGTGGTCTACGAGCAGGGCGGCAGGCTATTCAATGTGCGTGCCGGCCAGGTGGTGATGGCAAGCGGCGGCTGGGTGAACAAACACTTGCTCGTGGACATGCCCGAGGATTTGCGCACCGCCTACGGACAGTTCGGCTACGCACCGGCGCTCATCGTCAACGTGGCGTTGCGCCAGTGGCGCTTTCTGTACGATCTGGATATTACGGCCTGCCGCTGGTTCGACGACACCGACGGATTCGGCTACTGCTGCAACCTACGCCAGAACATGGTGACCGCCCGGCACGCTCCGCCGCTACATCCGGATAAACCCGCGGTGTTGAGTTTCTACCTTGGTCTGCCCGTGCCCGGCCTGCCGGCCGCCACACAAGGCGTGGCGGCACGGGCGCGCCTCATGAACACCGCGTACGCAGACTTCGAGCTACTGATCCGCCGGCAGATGCTACGGCTGTTCGGTGCATCGGGCTTCAGTTCCAAGCGCGACATCGCCGCCATCGTGCTCAACCGCTGGGGTCACGCACGCCTGATAGAACCGCCCGGCTTTCACTACGGCGTCGACGGTAAGCCCAGTCCCCTGGAACGCGTGCGCCAAGGCTACGGACGCATCAGCATCGGCCACTCGGAATTGAATGGCGCACAACACTGGGGTTCGGCGCTGGAGTATGGGCGCAAAGCCGGCGAGCGCGCGGCGACCGGCCTGATCCGTTAAGTGCTCAACGGTGGGCCGTTCCTACCGCTCTCTAATTGAAAGCTGGAAGTGCGGCCATATCATCGCGCGGTACGACCTCTATCGGTAGGCCGGCCTTCCTCCACGCGCGTAAGCCGCCCTTAATTACGGCGACGCGCACGCCTCTTCCTTTCAGTTTGATCTCAAGCTCCCGTGCCACTCGTCTACTGGTTGCTTCACGTACGCACGTGCAATACAGATAAACGTGCTCTTCGAAATCAGTATTGTCTTGACGCAGTGCGTGCGGATCCAATCGCTTGGATCCCTTAATGCGCACGGCATCAACTTCAAAGTAGCCGTGGCTGCGAACGTCGTATATTTGGGCGCCCGCTAGAGAACCGTCAGCTGCCTCAAGAAGGATTGCAGAAGCGACGGGGGGCTGCGCGCGTTCTTTGATCCACAACCAGACTTGGACAGCCAGATAGACCACAACCACCGCAATCACGATACCACTAATTACCCTGCCGAATGCTCGATAGCCTTGGGTGACGGCTTGCAAGGCGCCGCTGAAAACAAACCCAATTCCAAAATAGCACCCCACATAGAGTGCGGCACCTGCCAGATCCAACCGCAAGAACGACGGGAAGCGCATTTGCATACTGCCCGCAAGCGGCGGCGCCATGGTATTGATCCCGGGAATGAACTTCGCCACGACCAGCAACTTACGGCCGCGTCGGTAGAAGGAATCCGCGGAACGCAGAACGCATGCCTCGGGGTTCAGCGAAACACGGCAGAGGACTCCGAGGAGCCACCACCCGGTCGTGCGGCCCAATAGGTACATCAAACTGTCGCCGGCCAGCATCGCCATGAGAGCCCCGACCGCGGCATAAGGAGCCTGTAATGAGCCACGCGCCGCGGCGGCGCCGGCGATCAGCAGCGCCAGTGCCGCGGGAAGGGGAAGGCCGACGGATTCTAGGAAGACGATAGCAAACAGAATCCCGTAGCCGTGTTGCGCGAGGCCAGAAACCCAGGATTCCATATTCGCACCGCCAAAAAACGATCGGTCAAAGCTCCATTTACCGCACCGCGTCTTGTGCGCTGTCAACTCTGCGTCGATCTCGAATCGCGCCACTCTAGCAGTTCTGTGCCTCGGCCAGGGGCTTCTGGCCGCCGCTGCCACAGGCATTACCGTACTGGGTTTGCAGATTGCGATGCTGATAGGGTGAGGTTTGGGTCTCTTTTCGACGATATACAGAATTTCGTCGCGCCCCTACATGTCCGCCGCGCAGCTACTCGGAATTTGTGATCCCGTAGGAGCTATACTTCGCGCGCACGACGCGAGACAGCGCCGCCGGGAGTCCCAATGGACCGTTCTTTGCTTCAATGCATTACGCGTCGCGCCGTGCTGGGTGGCCTCGTGATACTTCCCGTAGTAGCCGCTCGCTCGCTCGCCGATACGGCGCAAGCGGCGCGGGCGGCTCCGCGCCCGCCACCGGTCACGACCGTCGACCAAGTGCTCAACGTCATGGAGTTCGAGGCTCTCGCACGGGATGCACTACCACCTGCCCATTTTGGCTACATTGCGACTGGCGCGGATGATGACTTCACCGTGGTTCGCAATCACGATGCATTCTCGCACTACGAGATTCGCGCGCGGCGCTTCGTCGATGTGAGCCGCCTCGATGCCTCGCGAAGCGTTTTTGGCGTGACATGGCCGACGCCAATCTACCTTTCGGCGGTCTCGAGTCAGCGCGCCTTCCACCCGGATGGCGAGCTCGGCACAGCGCGTGCCGCGCGGACGCGTTCGATGCTGATGATGCTGTCGACTGTCGCCTCGACGCCTGTCGAGCCGGTCACCGAAGCGCGCGGCGCACCGGTCTGGCAGCAACTCTATCCGACCGACGACTGGACCGTGACCGAAGGAATCGTTCGGCGCGCCCAAAGCGCTGGATCCTCGGCCATCGTGCTCACCGTGGACTCAATGCCCAACCGCAACAATGAGACACTGACGCGCGCGATGAAGGCTGACACTCGCACCTGCAGCGCCTGTCACATCAACAATTCGCACGACCGTTTGCACAAGGCGCCGATGTTCGCCGGCCTTGATGTCTCACGCGCGACGACAATATCGCCGCCGAACATGACGCCTGTCTTCCTCGACCAACTGCGGACGCTGGTGTCGGTAAAGCTGCTGGTCAAAGGCGTCGTGACCGGCGAGGATGCTGCGCTTGCCGTTGCCCATGGTGTCGACGGCGTCATCGTCTCGAACCATGGCGGCCGCAACGAGGAAACGCTGCGCGCGACGATCGACTGCCTCCCAGAGGTCGCTGCCGCAGTCGGCGGGCGCGTACCGGTGCTGCTCGACGGCGGCGTGCGCCGCGGTACCGACGTTTTCAAGGCGCTGGCACTCGGCGCGACTGCGGTCGGTATCGGTCGGCCGCAAGCCTGGGGCCTTGCCGCATTCGGTCAACCCGGCGTCGAAGCCGTGATCGACATCCTCAACCGCGAATTGCTGCAGATCATGCGCCAGGCCGGTACGCCCACTCTGGCGAGAATCACGCGCGAGCATGTCGTCGCCTCTACCTGGCGCTGACGACGGTTCCGGCCCGACAAAATTGCACTATCTTGCCGCGGCCTCAAGCTCGCGCCAATTGAGATCTGGGGGACCATGCGAACCGTCCTAGGCAACAAAAGAGAAAATTCATTGTATTGAAGGGGCTAGTTTAACTTGACAAACCGAGCCATTTGATCTGTAATATCTGTCATGACAGAAATAACAGATATCAAGGACACTGTACCGGAAGCGGTGCGGCGCTTCATTTTGGAGTGGGGCAATCTGGGCGAACGTTGGGGCGTCAACCGCTCGGTCAGTCAGATTCACGCGCTGCTGTACGCGTCCAAGCAGCCGCTGGCGGCTGAGGATATCGCGGATGCGTTGGGAATAGCGCGCTCCAATGTGTCCAATTCGCTGCGTGAACTACAAACCTGGAACATCATTCGCTCGGTGCCAATCTTAGGCGACCGACGTACCTTTTACACCGCCGAAACCGACCTATGGGTTCTGGTGACTCGAATCGCGGCCGGGCGCAAGACGCGGGAATTGGACCCGGCGGCGGCGGCCTTGCGTGAATGTGTGGAAATGTCGCGCGACGATAAATCCGTCGATCCGGTCGTACAGCTTCGATTGCGAGAGATGCTCGATTTCGTCGAACGCTTGAGCCGTTGGTATGACCAGATGATTGCGCTGCCTCGGGCGTCGATCGTGACGCTGATAAAATTGGGCGGCGGGATCGCGCGCCTGCTTGACCGCGGGAGAAAGAGTCGAGATCAAAGTTAACCTGAGGAGACCATCATGGATCCGCTATCCGCCTTAATCCTTGCCATTTCAGTCAGTGTCATCATCAGTAGCATTGTTACCGTGGTCATGACGGAGCCACTGCGCATCGTTCTTCGGCAATTGTGTCTTGATAACAATTCCACAGCCTTTTGGATACCGTTCACGACGGTGATGTTCTTTGTCACGCCGTTGCTCTTTACCATGATGTTCGAGAGTGCGGTGATCGTGCCCGATTTGGTCCTTACTTTAAGAACGGCGCTGGCCGCATCGCTTTTCGGTTGTTTCGCGGCACTCCTTGTAGTCGGTTATCAGATCGCTCGGGCAAGGCCGGCAGCACGCTAGAGGAGGTACACAGACGCCGTGGCCGGATGGATGGACAAGGTCGAGATTCCAATAAGTAGTAATTTTGCTAAGGCCCAATCGATGGAAACCAGCATTTTATATACCTTCAGCACCATTGCCCAAGCTCTGGGCGGCGCGTTCGCACTTCTTTCAGCCTTTGTGCTGTTTCGATTCCAATCCTTGGATGCATCCATGTTGAATGCATCGATAGGCTTAAGGTCGATCTGGAAAACGCCCGCTGACTTAGAAAGTTACGATACTTTGCGAGGCCTTTCTGTATGGCCATCACTTAACAAGGCCATCGATGCGCAAATCGACAGAATGACCGCGGCAAACGAAAAACCGAGTTTTGAGGTAATGGCGACGAAGACACGCCTACGTGCCGGTCAGAGCCTACATCGTTTTCTTACGTGGACCTTTTGGTTGGCTGTGTCACTGACGTTCTTGGTAATGACGGGTTCAGTCGCGGTAATTCCGTATGCACATGAAATCGCGCAGTCCTATAGCCTCCAATATATTCACGCACTCAACCTTGCAGGAGTAGTGGCGTTCGCGCTGTGCATGGTCTCGTATGTGTTTGTGATCTATGCCGCGTTAGTCAGCCGCTACGGCAAGAACATTATTCAACCACGAATCGACGCGTTGATTGAAGGCCCGTAGTGGCTGTCACCGAAACTCGTCCACCAATAAGTCTTTCAGTGGCGTCCACGAGCGCGCATCCGCATTCGCATCGCATTTCGCGGCCTCCGGGCGACCCAGCCTATCGGCATTGGGATTAGTAGCGAAGTGCACCACGCCCCAAAAGTGTCTGCTGCACCTCAGCGAGGCAGGAAGCCGGAGCGTCGCGGTGCAATCAGGTCGACCAGTGGGAAAATAACCCTGATAATGTACGGTCGGCGCTTAGGATGTATTCCAGGACACTTAAGCGCGCTGTGAATTCTGATTCCTTTAATCGACGCTCAAAATGACGTGGGAGGTTCGCCATGAAACGCAAAATTCTAGGGTTCCTGACAATCGTGCTGGCTGTTAGCCCAAGTTTCGCCGCATTGAAGCAGGGCGACACCGCGCCCGACTTCACTACACAGGCCTCTTTGGCCGGCAAGGAATTTACGTTTTCGCTGCGCGAAGCATTGAAGAAGGGTCCGGTGGTGGTGTATTTCTATCCCGCCGCCTTTACTGGTGGCTGCAATCTGCAGGCGCATACATTTGCGGAGAATCACGACAAGTTCGCCGCCGCCGGCGCCTCGGTCATCGGCGTTTCGCTCGATAGTATTTCGCGCTTGAACGACTTCTCGGCCGATCCTAAGTATTGCGCCGGCAAGTTGCCGGTGGCCTCGGATGCGAAGGGCGAAATCGCGAAATCCTACGATATTCAAATTGCGGACACCTATAAGGGACAGGCCGTCGCCACTATGAAGGATTCCCGCGGCAATGAGATCGGCCATAACATGGCGGAACGTACGACTTTCGTCGTCGCGCCCGACAACAAGGTTGTTGCAACGATCGGTGGCGTTGCGGGCGATGCCAATGCCGAGCAAGCTCTTGCCGTGGTTCAGCAACTGGCGGCAAAACGTACCGATAGGAATTGAGGGCTGGAGCAGTAAACGGGGAAAGGCTCCCGTCGGAAACCCGCGTCAAGCGTGGCGGGTCCGTGCGGATCTGGTGGTGGATTTTAAGCGCTGCTGCATGATGAGCGGTGATTTTCCCTGCCACTGGTGCCGCAATTGACATCGAGCCTCCGTGGAGGGAAGCTTTCTAGCTATCGGTCGGGCAGCACAAGCCCGCAATGATTCGCCTCAGCTCCGAGGAGATTTGCCATGAAGGTCGTTCGCTAGCGCGCAGACGCTTTTGGATAGCTCTGGGGAAATTGCCAGTCCAACAACGCTCGTCTGCCCAAACAAACCGATTCAACTGCCGGTGGACGACTTGTCGTCCACAGGACTAGCATCGCAGGAGCAAGCCTTGACAATGAAGTACAACCACGTCGGGATACCGACGACCGCCGCGTTCGACGGCGAGATCCAGTTGCCGCATTTGAAAGTGACGGTTAGCGATCATCAGAACAACCCGTTCGGCATTCAGTGGCATAGATACTGGGATGGCGCGTCGTATCCAGACCTGGTGAAGACCGTTCCGCACGTTGCGTTCGAGGTCGACGACCTGGCGCAAGCGATCCAAGGTCAGAAGGTGATCATTGAGCCTAACAGTCCGAGCGCAGGGGTGCTGGTTGCCTTCATTGAAGTAAACGGAGCGCCGGTGGAGTTGATGCAAATCGATCACATGGTAAGGAGAGATTTGTGATCGCTTTTGGATCGCGCCGGGCGTCTGCGAAAAGGAGGGGAGAGCGTGAAAGCAACCGCCGCGTTCCTAGGCGTGCGCAATGGCCCTCTTGAGGTCGAGTTTCATGCGGAAACGCGGGTCAAGAAGACGCGATCAACAGCAATGCAACATACTGCCGCATGCGCGGATTGAAGCGCTGGTTGGTAATTTGGCTGGTGCTGCTAAGTTTGAGCGCGATCCTTGTTCGCTACTTCGATAGCGGGCCGCCGGTGTCCTGGCCCAATTTAGCGCGGATTGCTGTTGAGAGCTTCGTTGCCCCTGGAGGACTCATTTGGACGACCCTATTCTGGCACCCGTTTGGCAGTGGTCCGACAACAACTGGGCTTGTGTTTATCTCGCACGTGAATGCCACCCTGTGGGCCGTCGCGGTCTACGTCACTGTCAGGATTCTCGACTGGCTCGCGCGCAGATGATTCCGCGAATAGGGTGATCTAGTCTTGAGCTTGATGGAGGAGGAACGACACGTGGCCTCAGATCGAGAATTTTTGACGTTTGTGTGCGAACAACTGCGCGGCGCTGGCGAGATCTCCTCGAGACGAATGTTCGGCGAAGCGGCCGTCTACCTTGAGGACAAAGTCGTGGGCTTGGTCTGTGACAACCAGCTGTTCGTCAAGGCGACTGAACCGGGTCGAGCCAAGATCGGCGTGCCGGTCGAGGCGCCGCCGTTTCCGGGTGCCAACAACTGGTTCTTACTGGCAGATCTTGATGATCCGGAGTTCCTCGCGGACTTAATCCGAACTACGGCGGATGCGCTGCCGGTTCCGAAGATCAAAACTAAGAAGAAGCGGCGATCGGCATCAAGATCTCCTGGCGGAAAGGGAATTCCGAAGGGCAAAGGAGGCCGGATGTAGCCGCGGGGTCGAATGCGGCGCCGGCTTGCTTACCGCGATGGTATCCGTGAGACTCCCAAGCGTTCCTGGCTAAATTGCCATGCCGCCTGAGACCTCGATGCGCTGCGCGTTGATCCAGCGATTATCTTCGGAAAGCAGCGAAGCGATCATCGGGCCTATGTCATCGGGCTCTCCGACGCGGCCAAGAGCCGTCATCTCGGCAACGCGCTTGTTCACCTCGGGGTTGTCGCGCACCATGCCGCCGCTGAAATCGGTGGCGATCGCGCCGGGCGCAACGGTATTCACGGCGATCCCGCGCGCTCCCAGCTCCTTCGCGAGATACCGGGTGAGCACTTCGATCGCGCCCTTCATGGACGCGTAAGCCGACATCCCCGGCAGGGCAAAGCGGGCCAGTCCCGAGGAGATATTGACGATCCTGCCGCCATCGTTGATGAGCGGCAGGAGCTTCTGCGTTAAAAAGAACACGCCCTTAAAGTGAATGTTGTAGATCCGGTCCAGTTCGTCCTCGGTGGTCTGATCGAATGCCTTGTGCAGCGAGCTGCCGGCATTGTTGACGAGAAAGTCGAAGCGCGCGGCTCCGAGGTCCGCCAGCGCCTTGCGCACGCTCTCAACGAATGGGTCGAGGGCGCTCAATTTGCTGGTGTCGAGTTGCAGGGCGATGGCCTTGCGACCGGTCTCACGCACCAGCCCGAGAACTTTTTCGGCTGCCTCCCGATTGGAGTTGTAGGTGATGATGGAGTCGACGCCGCGCTTGGCAAGGCTCAAGACGGTGTTGCGGCCCAAGCCGCGACTGCCGCCGGTGACTATGGCGATTTTAAGCGTAGATTGCGTGGTCATAGTGTGCTCCGGGTGAGCAGATAATTTTAATCCAAGTCGAAGAATTCGTCGCCTGACAGAACCTGAACACGCGCCGCGGTTGGGCCCAAACCAGCGGCAATTTCGATACGGTTTTTACACCGTGAATGCCTATTTTCATCGGCAAATTTATGGCCGGTGGATCTATCGTAGTGGCCATGAATAGCATGATCCTCCGCGCTCGTGAAATGAGCCTGGCGCTGTTGGTGGTGGCGGTCCTCGACCACGGTCACCTGCAGGCAGACTACTCCGGCGCGACTCCCCATACTTCGGGGCTGATGCGACTGGGCCGTGATTTGATGCGCCGGGCCGGCGGGGAAGTGGTGGCTGATTCAGCTGCCGCCAACTCAATTGCCTCGCGCAGCCGGCGAAGTCGCCGGGTATGCGTCTAGCGGCCGCCAACCGTCGGCGAGCAACACTGTGGCGAGGGCTCACTATAGGGATAGTGGCCGGGCCGTGAGCGGGGCAGGTAGCGTAGCGAATCGGTGCCGGCTGGGTCGATTCGCGATGAATGGCGTGGTGCGCGACAGGCCGCGGCGTTATAATGGCCTTCCATGAAACCGCGAAGGCGTGGTTTACCCACGATTAATGGCCCCTTTTGTGGCCGGAGGTTTTCATGGCAATCCAAGATTACGTGCGATCTATTGCGGCGACCGAAACAGTTTCGAAGGATCAGGTATTTCGATTTCTGGAAATGCAATTCGCGCGAGCGGACACGAATCACGATGGCAAGCTGGATGTGGATGAACTCGCGCTGTTCGTAGCCGCCATCTCGCGTCCGGACGCGGATCAGCGGTAGCGAACAGAGCATCACGCAACCTTAAGCATATTCGGCTGGTTGGCGTGAAAACCGGATTGGCCTGCATGTCACTCTGTTTATAGAGGTGCGGGATCGACTCTGGCGGAGGCGCGCCGTCTACAGTTGTCGTCACAGCGTAGCCAAAACGGCGCCGGCTGGGTAAGCTGGCGTTAGAATGGCGTGGGCAGCATCAGCAGAGAGGCGGCAATGGCGATCAAACGTCCAACAAAAAGCCGGGGCACGCCATCACACAAACCAGCCGCCACTGCCCCGTTGCGTCACATCGATGTCAGGGCGCCGCAGCAGATGGTACCGGGCGAGTTCTACGTAGGTTGGGCATGTAAGAACCGATCGTGCGGGCTAGTCATCGCGGTTGCGGCCACTGCACCTGGCGGCAAAGCTGTGACGGAGTTCAGCGATCAGTTGACTGCGATCAAATGTCCTCATTGTGGCGACGAAGATCTGTACCGCTGGAGCGCTCGGAGCGAACAGAAATACACTCCAAAAAGTGTCTCCACTTGAGCTTCGGACGCACCACGGGCGGACATTAACCCTTCGGGGCGGTTCGGCCCGGCAGGTCCATTTGAGGCCAACATCTTCACTTTTCGCGCTTCGATGGCCGCGTGGCCGTGCTCGGTTTAGGGAGAAACCATGATTGATCCAATCGCGATGACGGCTGCTTCGGCAAAATCAGACGGAATCAATCACGTCGTACTTCTACTGCTCGAAAATCATTCCTTTGATCAAATGCTTGGAGCGTTGCAACAAGAAATTTCGGAGGTCGATGGCGTTGCCGAACGACTAGAGTGAACGCAGGAAATTAAGAATGTCTTGCTGCTGCCCAATGTTCAACCTATTGAAACGCTCGATGACCGTGCTTGCCTCGCTGCCACGGCTATTATGAGACTCTATCGCCTTGACCAGATCCGTCGTTCGCCCGTCGTGCAAGAAGAAGACGCGCTGCCCAACGCCCCACAGCGGAGCGGTTCGAAACTCATCGGGGCCCGCGCCACCCTGCGTGATGCCGTCCGCTAATCCCTCTCCCATGTGGTGGACGAGAAGGTCAGACCAGAGGTTCACCGGTTGGTTGGACAGCGCGAGGCTCGGGCGGGTCGACGACCCGCTTGCAATCCCCTTGCCCGTGGTGAACGACGGGGTATGGCAGAAGGCGCAGCCTGTCGTCGCGAACGCAATCCGTCCGTTCGCGGTGGATGGCGTATCAGGAGCGGGCGTCGGTGGCGCCAGCATCCGCATGAAGTCGGCAAACCCCTCAATGTCCGAGACCGTGGCAGTGTTTTGGTTCGGGGTGGACGTCGAGGGTGGCGTGGTGAAGTTGAGCGTGTCCTCCGGAGTGGGGTTCAAGACGCAGCCTGGAGTCTCATCGCGCTCCTGCGGGAACAACTGATTCGTGACCCCCATCTCAACGTTGTATGCCTCGCCGGCAAACAGCAGGAGGGACTTGTTCTGTGCCTTCCATCCAAACCGAGTGATGGTACCGTCGTTGGCACTGTGGTTGGCATTGCCGCTCAGGTGCGCATTCGGGTGGCCAGCAATTCCCAATGGCTTTTTAGTATTCGAATTCGCGTTCATATTTGCAAGAATCGCCGAATCGGGAATCGCCTCTATGAGCCCGGCACCAAACACAGGCGTTGGAATGCGGAAGATGATATTCGAATTACCATTCTGGCCGGTCAACGGGTCTCCCGCAGGTAGGAAGTTCGGTTGAGCGATGTTGCAATCCGCGGCGTCGCTGCGGCCGGTGATGACGAATAGGTTGTGTACGCCGCCGTCGTTGGTTCCGTCAGGATTTTGCTTGAAGCGTGCCTCGCGGATGGGACCATTTTGGGTAATGAACCATGGCACCACGTTTTTCGCCCCGTTTAGCGTGGCGATCGCAATAGAAGGGTTAGCTGCGGGGCTGGATCCGCCGACACTCGGTTGCGCATGGCATGACTGACAGCTATTAGAATTGAAGCGAGCCCCGAGTCCATTATTCTGGCCTCCGGTCACGGATTCTTTTTCGACAAACCTCGTGAGCCCATCTTGAAAGAACGCGGTTTCGTCGGCGCTTAGGCCTTTAAGCGGTGTGCCAGCACCCGGCGCACCGCCACGCACCCCTGGATCCACGGGCGGGCTCGCCGCTTGACCGGGTGTGCTGGCACACGATGTCAACGCCACGACAACGATTCCGGCGATAATATTGCAAACAGCGGATTGGCTTTTTGTCATTTCCGTTCCTTACCTTTCGCAAAGAAGGACGAGTTGACGGAACCATCGAGGCGCAGTGCCACAGAAGCTCACATCGATCGCGACTTTTACCGGCGAGCCTAAGGGACTACGGCGCGGATCGGACCATACTCATGATGTCAGATCCGTGTCAACTGTCGCCACGTTTGCAGCGTCGCTGCGCGCTGTAGTCAGGGTGGATGTGGCCAGAAGTCTCGCAATCGGGTGGAAATTGCGACAGGATGTCGCAGCGGATCGAAGGGCGGGCTGTCCTAACGGCCGGCCAGACGAAGGAGCTTCTTAACCACATGCTTCAGTTCGGCGTCTTCGATCATCTTGATCACAATGGGACATCGCTCGGCGAGCAGTTCGAGAATCGACTGAAGCTCATCGGCGTGGTCGAGGCCGAGGGCTATTACGCTTATCACGTCGCAGAGCATCATTCGACACGGCTCGGGATGGCGCCGTCCCCGAGTGTGTTTCTCGCCGCCGTGGCGCAGCGGACTCGGAGGATCAAATTCGGTCCGCTCGTCTACGTCCTCCCGTTGCATCACCCGCTGCGGCTTTACGAGGAGATCTGTATGCTCGATCACCTGAGCGGTGGTCGGTTGCAACTTGGCATTGGTCGCGGTGGCGCACTGCTCGAGCATCAGCGCTTTGGGATCGATCCGGCCACGGCCCAGGCGATGTATCACGAGGCATTCGCAGTCCTGATGCAGGCTTGCGAAGCAGAAGTGGTGAATTTCGACGGCCGGTTCTATCAATTCAAGGATTACCTTGCAGTCGCAAAGCCAGTCCAACGCCCGCATCCGCCGCTCTGGTACGGCGCACCGAACGCCGATGCGGTTCCCTGGGCGGTGACACGGGGCGTCAACGTGATCTCGCTCGGGCCTGCTGCGCGCGCCCGTGACATTTTCTCCCGCTACCGCGATGACTGGGCGGCGGCGGGCCACAAGAGCAGCGATCTGCCGATGATCGGCATATCGCGACACATCGTGGTTGCCGAAACCGACGGCGATGCGCGACGCATCGCTGACGAGGCCTATCGGCCGTGGCGCGAGGCGTTGGAGTTCATATGGCAAAGATCGCGCCTCGCCTTTCCGCTGGCGGAGATCTATCCACAGCGTTTTGAAGAACTCGCCGCGATCGGTCATGGCATAGCTGGTTCGCCGACGACCGTGCTCGCGTATCTTAAGCAGCTCACGCGCGAAACCGGAGTGAATTACGTTGCGTGTCATATGATCTTCGGTACGATGGGCTTCGAAGCGGCCGCTACATCGCTGCGGCTGCTCGCCCGCGAGGTCATACCGACGTTGCAACCACGCCCCTGACAAAAGAGAAGGGGCCTCGCGAGTGAGGTGCCCGAAGTCACCGCTAAGTGACGATCCGCAGGTGTCGCTGGCGGCCGGTGCTGTGTTTTGGAGATTTAGTTGGTTGGCCGCGAAGTGGGTTATTCTGATCGGGTAGCGGCCAAAGGCACCCCGACTGAGGTGATCGTCACCTCCCGCCTAAGTAGATATGGAGCAGTCGATGCGGCCACTGATGAATGCTGGATGCTTCGTGCTACTGTCACTTTCTGGTTGCGCATCGATGAAGGATACCGCGACGACCCCAACGCCGGCGGGGGTGACAGTCGCGCCACCAGCGGACGCCGGATCTCTGACACAGCCGCCATCGCCGAGTCGGGCGGTAGAGTCGAGGGTTGACGATACTGGTACGCATTCCTCAGTTCCTGCGGGGCATCCGGAGGCAACGCCATCGGTGAGCCCTGCGGCGGGCTCGACCCCACCAAAACCCAATTCGTCGGCTTCAAATCGCCCGATCAAGCAGGAGGGTACGGCACCGGCACGGGCCCCTGCACCAGCAGTGACATCCAACAAGGGACTCGAGACACCGACACTCAATCTTGGTGACCTAGAACAACGCCTTCGCGATACGCATGCCATAGGCGTCTTCACAAAACTGTCACTGAAAAATCAGGTTGATGATCTGCTCAGCGCATTTCGCACCCTATACAAAGGCCCCGACAAGCACCCGTCTGCGGAATTGCGGCAACGATACGATCTATTGCTTCTCAAAGTACTCAGTCTGCTTCAGGATAGCGACCCGTCGCTGGCAGCTGCTATTTCATCCTCACGGGAAGCGATCTGGGGAATTCTCTCGGACCCGAACAAGTTTGCAGCTATTTAAGGACTCAGGTAGGAAATCATCATGCGTATACACCTCGCCCTTTCTACTTTCACCGTCGCCACACTGTTGGCTGCCGCTTCCTTATTCGCCGCGGATGCTACGTCTGTTGGCACGGATCTCAAGGCCACAATCGCATTGCAGGGCATGCCCTGCGACTCGGTGACGGAGGCTAAACGCAATGCAGACAGCGACTATTCGGTCACTTGCAAGGACGGGAATCGGTATCGCGTGTTTGTAAACCCGCAAGGGCGCGTTGTTGTGCAGAAGCTCTAGAAGCCGCCGACCCGGAGGCCAGCGCGGCCAGAAATGGAGGGACGGCCGGTGTCGAGCACCTCGAGGCGCTCCAGCGGCGCGGCGAGCCGAAGCGTAACCCATGCTGACGATTGCGCATGGAGTTGAGAGCGGCAGAGTGGCCGAGAAGGATCTTGGACCCCGGACGCCCATTGTGTTCCACTACGCTTAGTTAATATTAGAAAGATCGCCACGATCCTCAGCGACGATGGAGACCCTATGCCGCGGCTACTTCTCATCCTTTTCGCAGCGCTCCTGTCGGTCTCGATCGTTGAAGCACAGGAGCGCGCCGCAGCGAGCCCTCCCAATCTCGACTTTGACTACTATCGTGCGCGGATCGAACCGATGTTCCTGGTGAAGCGTCCTGGGAACGTTCCGTGCGTCGAGTGTCACGAGCGAGGGCAAGGGGCGCTAAAGCTTCAGCCGCTCACTGACGGCGGCTGGACGGAGGACGCATCGCGCAAGAACTTCGCGCTGGTCTCGGCGTTTGTTGTACCCGGCAAACCCAGGTTCAGCCGATTGCTCCAGCATCCGCTCGCGCGCAAGGACGGAGGGGACCGGTTTCACGGCGGCGGTAAACACTGGTCCGAGGAGGATCCGGAGTACCTGACGTTGGCTTCGTGGGTGAGGGGCGAATTGCTACCCTCGTCGAAGAAGGTAGTCCGCGTCATCCAGACCAATTCGGCCGGTGACAACGTTCATGTCATCGATCCCGCAACCAACAAGGTCGTCGGGATCATCCAGGACATTCGCATCCCGCACGGCGTCGCGGCTGCTCCCGATGGCAGCCGTCTGTACATCACGGACGAGGCCCTGCAAACACTGGACGTGGTGGACGCCCGGAGTCTGTCAGTCGTAGCCAGGCTGCCACTGACCGGACTGCCCAACAACGTGACGATCACCAAGGACGGCAGGAAGGTGTATGTCGGCATCCGGGGGGAGCCGGGCGGCCTCGATGTCATCGACACCGCGCTGCTCAGGAACGTAAAAACCATCCCCATCGGTGGCGGCATTCATAACGTGTATATCACGCCCGACGGTAAATTTGTCGTGGCGGGGTCGTTGACGCACCAGTCGATTTCCATCACCGATGTCGTCACCGACACGTTGGTGCGCACGATCAAAATGACTGCCGGCGTTCGGCCGATGGCGTTTGAAACGAACCCCGATGGCTCAACCTATCGCGTATTCGTTCAGCTCACGGACTACCACGGTGTCGTCGCCGTCGATTTCGCGACGGGAAAAGAACTGGCGCGTTACGACCATTCGGCGATAGCCGGCGTACAGGCTAACTGGGACGGGTTGCAGGGCGCGCCAGCCCACGGCCTTGGCATCAGGCCGGACGGCAAGCAGCTCTGGTCGACGAGCAAAGTCTACGGATACGCCTACGTGTACTCTCTCCCGGAAATGAAGGAGCTCGCTCGTGTCTATGTAGGTCAACATCCGGAGTGGGCCACCTTCTCACCGGACGGACGGTTGATCTATGTTGCAGCCGCGGGCGACAACCTGACGTTCGCGGTCGACACTAGGACGTTCAAAGAAGTTTCGCGGATTCCGGTCGGCCAGGTGCCGAAGCGAAATCTGACGGCGACCCTGCAGACAACTGATGCGAAGTGAGGGCGAGCTCGGATGACATTTCACGGCGCCATCGATCTTTGTGCTCCCACGCCGTCACACGCCCCGAGTATCATTGGGCTGCGGCTCTGATTGGTGGGCTAGCCGATATTGCGAGAAGCTCGATGATCGAAGTCAATAAACGCGGCTCTTCGTTCACCGGACGCGAGCCCTGGCTGGTTCTGGGTCTCGTGGCCGTTGTGGTCCACCTGCTATTAAACAGCGGCTACGGTATCTTCCGCGATGAACTGTATTTCATCGCTTGCGGCGATCGGCCGGCCTGGGGTTATGTCGATCAGCCGCCGTTGATCCCACTTCTTGCTTCTTGGTCGCACGCGCTGTTCGGCAATTTTTTGGTTGGATTCAGGCTGGTACCCGCGCTGGCTTTGTCGGCAACCGTGGCCCTTTCGGCCGAATTGGCGCGCACGCTGGGCGGTGGGCGCTTCGCGCAATGGCTCGCGGGCTTGTGCGTTCTCTTTAGTCCTCAGTTTCTCGCCATCGGTCTGCTCTTCACCACCGATACCTTCCAGCCGCTCACCTGGCTTGCTTGCGGGTGGTGCCTGGTGCGACTTGCACAAACCGGGAATGAGCGCTGGTGGATTCCCTTTGGCGTCGTTGTTGGCCTGAGTCTGCTCAGCAAATATGCTATTGCGTTCTACGTCGTGGCTTTGGGTATCGGTCTTCTCGCCACTCCCCAGCGCCGCTCGCTACTGCACCCGTGGGTTTATACGGGCGCTCTGATCGGCGCCATTTTGGTTTTGCCTAACGTGCTATGGCAGCAGGCACATGGCTGGCCATTTCTCGAACTGGGCAAGGCCGCTGTCAATGGAAAGAATGTCGCCCTCTCGCCACTGGCGTTCTTCGTACAACAATTGTTGTTGGTCGGACCGCTTGCCGCGCCCGTTTGGATTGCAGGGCTGTGGGCCTGCTTGCACCGGCCGAAGCTCGCCGTGTACCGCACCTTTCCGATCGCTTATGCGATTCTGTTTATCTTTTTTGTCGTCACGCATGGAAAGGCCTACTACATCACGTCGATCTACCCGATTTTGTTCGGCATTGGTGCTGTCGCCGTTGAGGGTTGGTTGCAAAGCGGTGTCTGGCGCCGCGCCGCGCTTATCACCGTCGCGGTAGCGGGAGCGTTTGCAGCGCCGATGGCCATTCCGGTTCTCTCGGAAAAGGCATTCATCGCGTATAGCACAATGCTGGGATTGGCTCCCTCTGCAACGGCCGCTGAACACCAGAAGCTCGGTCTTTTGCCGCAACACTTCGCCGATCAGCATGGCTGGCCCGAGATGGCGGCGCAGGTGGCTGCGGTCTATAACGCGTTGCCACCCGCGGACCGCGCCAAAGCGGTTTTCCTGGGCGTCGACTACGGCGAGGCGGCCGCGATCGACATCTTCGGGCGGCCTTTGGGATTACCTCCCGCCATCAGCGGGCACAACAATTATTATCTTTGGGGCCCGCAAGGGCACGACGGCAGCGTGCTGATCGTGTTGGGACCTTTTTGGGGAGGGCTTCTTCAAGCTTACCGCCAAGTTGAGACTGCTGGCGAGATCAACAACCCGTATGCGATGCCCTATGAGACCGGGCCGATTTATGTACTGCGCGATCCGAAAGTGCCGTTTTCCCTGATATGGCCGAGGCTCAAGCACTTCGAGTAGGCGAGCCGAGCTAGGCGCGGTGTCGCTCCTGCAACAGTGCTTTGACGTGGCGATGGATCAACACAGGGATGTAGGTTTTGATCCGGGCAGTCCGCTCAAGCTTGGCGCGCTCCCTGGCATAGAGTGTTTCGACGAGCTCGCGCGGCATATCCGTTTCGCGCGCCAATAGTTCGATCTCACTATCGGCATTGTTCGGGCGGTTGAACGATTGCTCGATCATCGCAAGTGATTCATCTTTCATGAAATGAATCCTACCTGCGATGCGCCTTCGTGGCTCTTTTGCAGATCAAACTTGCCATCACCATCGTATCGTGGGCCGAAATCCCCACAGCCATGGCCCTAGAAGGCCGAATTCACGCAGGCAGACCCGGCAAACTCCGAAATGGGCTGTCGAGATCTCAGCGACATCTACCTCGCCGGCCCAAGTCGGGGCGTCGACTCAATGTGCGCTGGCGAGGTGCAACGCCACGAGCCGCTGGTTGTTAATCTTCGCAATTGCGACAGCGATGGTTTCTTGACGGCACTTAATTAGCGCTTCGTTGGGCAATTGCGAGTAGGCGGGTTCATGTGGGCAGACTCTTTCAGCCGCCATCTCGATGCGACGATACAGCGTGCGCACGCCGCCGTCGGTTGCAAGACTGGCTGTTGTGTAGCGAATGATGGCCGTGGGTGTATCGCGGTCGGGAGGCGATGCACGGGCTGCGCTAGCGGCAGCAACAGCGATGCCGCCGATTAGTAGCATAAATCCAAGTTTGAATCCGCGGCCGTGGGCATTGGAGGGAGCCAGAGCAGTCATGAAATATCTCCTTCACTGATAGATCGACGACACCCCCATAAGACACCCTCAGTGCCTTCACTGTCTGCGGGCAGACATCGAGTTCGTCCCGCCTTGCGACGGCTTCGACCCGGATTAGAGTGGATCGTCGCTGTTGTCCGGAACACCCTAAAGCCATTGCGCTTCACCCTGCCGGGTGACGGCGCGAACTCCCTTTAGGGCTATCCTAAGCGGCGTGAGGGCTGCACAACGTGCCGAACCATCCTTACTTCGCGCAAGCGCGGCGCGCGTCTGTGCACACGCGTGCGTTTAAACCTTTGCGCGCCCGGCAGCATCTAACTAAATGCTGCATGGAGCGGGCCGCCTAGAAGAAGAGCGATGTCTCTGCGAGTTCCGAGCCAGCGATGCGTTTAGTTGTGTTTGGAAAGAGAGTCAATCGGCGGACGAGGAGTAGGAGATGCGGAATCGGATTTGCGGCGCGAGTGGCGCGATCTTCGCGTGCTGGGCCGGCGTGGCAAACTCCACGGCTTGCGTCCCCAATGCCGTCACGGGGCTCTTTAACGGAGTTGGCACACCCCCTGGAGGCACGCTGATTGACGTGACACTCAATCTTCTCTGTGCGAATAGTACTTACACTGCACAGTTGTTCACATCGATGGGTGATTTCGAGGTAAGAGACGCTCGCTCGCAAGGATCCCGCGTGGAGGTGGATTTCGACAGTGGCGCCTCGCTGGGAACGCTTCACCTTACATCCAAGGGTGGGACTCTCAATGGGGTTGTCGATCTCGGCGGCGATCGCGGCACGATTGCTCTAAATAAGGCGGGTCCGCCTATGGGTCTCGACGCGATGAAACCGAACATGAATCTCACGCCTGCGGAGTGGCGTGCGGACTTGCATTTCCTCGCCTCTGAATTGCCCAAGCACCATGCCAATGCGTTTTTCATGATTTCGCGGGTTCGTTTCGATGCAGAAGTTACCGCATTGAACCGGCGTATCGGAACCGCAAATCCCGATGAAATTTACGTTGGTTTACAGCAGATCGTCAAATCCATCGGGGACGGCCATACCGGTATGGGCAGCGCGCCGCCTGATCGGCGCGTGCTGCCGATCCAGTTTGCAAAATTCGTCAATGATTTTCGGGTCTCCGCAGTAGGCCAGGGGCTCGATGAGGCGCTGGGCGCGCGTCTCTTGAAGATCGGCGGCATGCCGGTGGCAGAGGTCTGGCAGCGTGTTCTCACAATGACCTCGCAGGGCGAATTGATGGAGTTGCGTAGAGAAGATGCACTTGTCTATCTTTCCCGAGGCTACGCGCTTCACGGCCTTGGAGTTGTCCCGGACCGCAATCATGCCATCTACACGCTAGAAGACGATTCCGGTCGCGTATTCGATGTGAATCTACAGGGTCTTGCGCCCGGTGAAAGCACTAAGATGAAATCTGGTTATTCGGACACGGCGCTGCGGTTTCAGAAGACCGATCAACCCTTTTGGTGCGAAGCGATCGATGAAAGGCGCGCTCTATACTGCGCTTGGCGAAGCTACCAGCAACTGGATGAAAACGCGAAGGCGATGTTCGCCCTGATTGACCAAACGCATCCCAAAAAAGTCGTCATTGACATGCGAGACAATGGGGGCGGGGACAACACGATCGGTATGGCGCAGATGGTCAAACCGATCGCGGCACGCTCCGACCTGAACGCCAAGGGACATCTCTACGTATTGATCGGGCCCGAGACGTTTTCTGCCGCAATGAACAATGCGGCGCAATTTCAGGACGACACCAGCGCGATCACAGTGGGCGAAACAATCGGCGAGAAACCGAACTCGTATCAGGAACCGCGCCAGTTCCGGCTGCCCAATTCGCATCTCGTTGTACGCGCATCGACGCTCTTCTATACGTTTCGCAAAACGGGGGAGAATGCCGTGCGCCCGAACAAGGAGATAATTCCGACCTGGGACGATGTGAAGAGCGGGCGCGACCCGGTGCTTGAATGGGTTCTAGCACAGCCGGGTTGAACTATCATTCAGTTTGCCATTGGTGATCGGATAGACACCGATATTGCGGAAAAGCGGGATAGAGAGGAGAACAGGTAGGCCTAAGGTGGTTCCGGCCGAAAGCGATTAATGCAGATTTAGCGGATATTGCCCAGGGCGCATACAATGGGGGTCCCGAAAGCCAGGTGCAGCGCCATGACCGGTCAATCATCCACTAATCGTCGAATCATCGCGGCTCCGGCGCCTAGCCATCCGGATCTGCGTTCTACGGTAATCAATGTCCATTGCGCGGCAGACGAGGACGTGGAATGGCAGTGGACCGAGACACCGAACGGCCGCTACGTGTCTGGGTATCGCCTGGTGCCGCGGAAGCAATCGGCCGTTCGTGGTCCGGAAATGCGATGACTTTTTTTCGTGCAGGTCCGGACAGACTCGGAGGGTGAGGAATACCTCACCGCCCGAGGCACTGTTCCGTCATTTGCTCAATTGGCGTTTGCCAGCTGCACGAGTCCGGCTTTGTCGCCCTTGATGCGCAGCTGACTGTATTGTGTCAGCAGGGGGGCATTGACGCGGGCAACGGCGTCATTGACCGCCTTGTTCACACAAGCCTGTCCTTCTTTCTTACCCCAAGTGGCGGCGCTCTCGCAGAGCGTTTCCGCCGCGTAGCGAATGCGCAAATAGAGTGTCTTTGCGCCTTTCGCGGTGGACACATCGAGGTCCGAATATCCTACCGGATACGACAGCGTGCTCGCGGGCGTTGCTTCGGCGGCCGTGGCCGGCTGCGCCAGTGCAGTTCCGCCGATCGCGAAGAAGGCGGCGACCAGCACGATTTTCGCTAATTTGGATTGAGTTTTGATCAGGTTGTTCATGACTATCTCCCTTGTTTGGACGGTGGTTCCTAAGGCTTTAAGAAGCGAATCGTCGATGGGGAAAAGTTTGCGCGAGATTCTGCAGGCGCTCACGCGATATTCGGCGATTGCTCCGGAATCACCGGTGAATGACCCCGCCGCTGTTCACCGGGTGCAGCGTCACGAAACCGAGACGGGGCGAGACAAACCAGGGATGGTGTGGCGTTGGGCGTCGCATTAGCTTGTTAAGTGTTACTTAAGCGCTAGTCAGGGACTCCGTTTGTTGTGTGTCGGCCGGCGGCGCACTCTGTCTCCTGTTTGATCAGTTAGCGGAGTAGATAAATATGAGCAAGATCCACATTGTGGAGCGAATCGCGGAAGGGCTTCTAGCGGTCGCAGCTACGGCTGCTAGCGTGCTGCTGTTGGTCGCGTAAGGCAGTGCGAGAGGATGTTAAGTACTCGGCCTTGATAAATATTCGACTGGAATGTCGAATTCGACCCTCCGTGTTCGTCTATAAGCTGAACTATTCGACCAATTCACTCAAAGGAGCACTCAGATGAGCAACGAAATTGACTATATCGCGCGGGTCGCGCAGGGGCTTCTGGCGGTGGCCGCCACTGCTGCCACTGTGCTGGTTTTGCTGGCTTAGGACAGAGGTGACGTCTTTGAGCTCTAACGGGGTCACGGAGGATCCCGTGGGCTTTAGCGCGTACCCGTTTTCGCCGGTGGGACCGATTCCTACGTTCACTTCACCCGCAGGTCCATTTATTGACTCACGGTACCGCATCCAGCAACAGCATTCGCGTCGAGCCTGGTGTAACCACGTAGCGCTTGCGCAAATCCTTCGCATTCGGATCCACTTCCGAATAGTCGCCGGTCACTAAAAAAATGCGCCCGGATTTGGCGTCAAGAGCCATAGTGCGGGCTCCTACCTGCGTGGCAACCTCGCCCAGCGACTTATATACATCGGCGCTTTCCTGCTGGATTACTGACAAGGTGCCGTCGCCATTCGAGCTGAACACGCGCTTCATTCGGCCATCATAGGCGGCCGCATCGGTGTACTTACCGATCGGCAGCGTACTGACGATGGCGCCATTGATTGCATTCACCACCAGAAGCTTCGAATTGACGCAAGAGGTGAAGAGTCGATGCGACTCATTGTCAATCGCCAATCCGTGCGGGCTGTCGCAAGCCTGAATCGGCCAGGTCGCATCGACTTTGCCGGTTTTTGCATCCACGCGGTCGATTTCACGCTTGTCTTCGATATTCACGAACAACTTCCCAGCGCCGTCAACCGCAGCGAATTCAGGTTGGCCACTGAGATGGATGGTCGTCACCACGCTATCGGTGGTGGTATCGATTACTGTGATGCTGTGCGGATCACCCTGCATCAGGAATACCCGTTTGCTGGCCGGATCGTAGACGATGGCGTCGGTATCCTCCGCGGCTGGCAGCGCCTTTACGACCTTAAACGTGTTCAAGTCGAATACCAGCACTGACTTGCCACCGCGACTACCGGCATAGCCTTTGCCGATTGCAGGAACAATGGCTGCCCCATTGGCGCCGTCGACGGCCACCCGACCCACGACCTTTTCGCTGGACACGTCGACTACGTCGATCCTGTCGCCATGCGCTACAAAAACATGATTCGATACGGGCTCATAGGTCAGATAGTCCCAGCGCTCAGGCGCGCCGAGCGCTATCGATTTGGTGACGCGGTACAGGCCAGGTGCATCGGCCGCGCGCGACGCGGGCGCGAGCGCGGCATAAATGCTGATGCCCAAGACGGAGACCAGAGCCGGGATGGAGAGGAGCTTGATCATGTGAGCGTCCCTTTGCTTTGCATCGGAAAGTGCGAGATCGGCAGTCTACGCGCTGCTGCCGCCAACGAGCTTTACAAGTTTGCAAACTTTTGGCGGGCTGGTTAGCAGCCTTAGGATGGGGTGGCGGCAGGACCTGGATGGCCTGACCGGGTATTAGCCTTAGGATGGCGTTGCGAAGCCAACGGTATGGACGCTAACATTGGTCTACAAGACCGCCGCTAAGGATTGGCATCCATGATCACCGTGCACCATCTTGGGGTATCTCAGTCTGAGCGAGTCGTCTGGCTTTGCGAGGAACTTGGAATCCCGTATGGCTTGCGACGTTACGATCGAGATCCGAACACGCGCTTAGCACCTGCCGAGTACAAGGCGTTGCACCCGATGGGCATTGCGCCCGTGATTACCGACGGCGATGTCGTACTAGCGGAGTCAGGTGCAATCCTCGAGTATCTCATGGCGCGATACGGCAGCGGTCGCCTCTCTGTCGGATCGGATCAGCCGAACTTCCCCGACTATCTTTTCTGGTTTCATTTCGCAAACGGCACCTTGATGCCGAGTGAAATGGGAAGCTTGATTGCGAATTTCCTCGGCCTTAAGGAAGGCAACCCGATCATCGCGATGCTCAACGCCCGCAGCGAGCGGGCATTCGCCTTGGTGGAGAAGAGACTTGAATGTGCTGCCCATTTCGCCGGTAGCGACTTCACTGCAGCTGACATCATGATGCTGTTTCCCTTAACGACCATGCGAGCCTTCGTACAAAAAGATCTCACGGCTTTCCCGAATATCAAGGCGTATCTAAAGCGCATCGGCGCGCGGCCCGCCTATCAGCGTGCAATGAGCAAAGGTGATCCGGGAATGTCGCCGAAATTGGATTGACGCGACGTCAATGTCGCGTCGGCGGAGCTGTGGAGCCATACTGTCGTCATGTTTGCTACTCGCTCCGCCCGAGCATCATCAATAGCTTTTGCCCTGTGCCTCGTTGTCGGGACCTTCGCCTCGCCACGGCGTGCTGCAGATGCCGAGAACTCCATCGCGATGCCTCTTTATCGCGAGGGCCCGGGCAGTCCGGACGGCATCGGTAAGTTCTATCAGGGACGCGAAATTGCCGGGATCATGGGTTTCGAGGGGGCGCCCTGGCTCGAACGGCCGAGCCGGGAAAGTGAAGAACGGCCCGACCTACTGGTTGAGGAGCTGCACCTGCAGCCTGGTATGACCGTAGCCGACATCGGAGCGGGTTCGGGGTATTTGTCGCGGCGCATGGCGCGCATGGTTAGCCCCGGCCGCGTCTTTGCGGTCGACGTGCAGCCGCAGATGGTGGCGCTGCTCACAGAGTTGTCGCGGAAACCTGAATACCAGAACCTCGTGCCGATACAGGGAGGCGCCGACGACGTGCGGCTGCCGCCCGCGTCGGTCGACCTGGCGGTGATGGTCGACGTGTATCACGAGCTGGCTTACCCCTATGAGGTCATGCGTAGTTTGATACGTGCGCTAAAGCCGGGCGGGCGGGTAGTACTCGTGGAATATCGCGGTGAGGACCCGGCCGTGCCGATCAAGACCGTGCATAAAATGAGCGAGGCGCAGATCCGCCGCGAAATGAACGCGCTCCCACTGATCTGGGAGCGGACTTCGGAGCGGCTTCCGATGCAGCACATCGCCGTGTTCCGCAAGTCCGCAACGGGGTGATTCCGGATGCCTTTTTGACGAGTCCTTGCCGTATCCACTTCGGTAAGGAGCCAGGTGCATTGCGCCTGGGGCGCAGCCGCCTTGAAAAGGAGGGTCCGTAGAGTGGTTATGACCAGAGCTGCAGCAATCGCGCGGAAATTGGCACAGGAGTCGCGGTAATTGCGGTCTGATTGTGGCAAAACCATTCAGTCACGAACTGTTCAGGAATGGAGCCATGGCGAGAGGTGAGGGGTTGTTTGAGGGCTTACGGGCGGTGGCATCCAAGCTGCCGTGGCAAGGTGTTGTGGCACCCGCAGTGGCTTGGTTCGTCAAGCGAGTGACCGGGACTCGGCTGTTCGATGACGCAGTAGACGATACACCTCAGGTGGTCAGGGCGATGGAATGGCGCAATTTCGAGTTGTTGATTTGCGGCGCTCTAAGACAGGAAGGATATCGAATCGAAGAGCGAGGAGGATCAGGGCCGAATGGTGAGATCGACCTCATTGCGACGAAGGCGAGTCAGCGGCTTCTGATCCAGTGCAAGCATTGGAAGACAGCGCAAGTGGGCGTGTCGGTAATTCGTGAACTTCACGACGTCGTCTCAGCGCGGCGTGCCGATGGGGGCATTGTCGTAACGGGTGGCAGCTTCACAAAGGAGGCGCGTGACTTCGCGCGGGGTTGCCGGATTCGTCTCATCGGTGGGGAATCGCTGCAGCAGATCATCGCGGCACAAATGAATCCGCGTACCCAGCTCTTGCCACAGGCTTCGGCGGCGCCAAGTTGCCCGAAGTGCGGGGCGGGGATGGTCGATTACGTTGCGCGACAGGGAAAGTTCGCTGGGAAGCATTTCTGGGCGTGCAACCTGTATCCGAAGTGTACCGGGATAGCCCTCGCTGTTGAATCCGAAGAGCAGTCTCCGGGTAGCCACGCGGCAGCGTAGCTGCAAGAGAACGCGTGTGGTTGGATAGAGGAAAGCGGGATTCTGTGCATGGGGCGTTCTATGGACCCCACCAGCGAGGTAGGATCTCGGAGCATCGCGGTGCGGACAGCACGGCCCATCGAAGAACTCATGCCAGACGAAGAATATCAGGCCTTTGAGCTGGCAAGCGCTCTCACCCACACGATCATGCCGCCAACCAGGATGCCGGTGAGAAAACCGAGGCGCGGAAATCCGGTGATGTAGTCATCCAACGAACCCGCATAGTGGCCGATGCGTGTCGCGACGCTGGTGCGTTGGCTTGCAATGGCGCGCTTCGCTGAGCCAATGGTTTGCGCAACCCGCATTCGCAACTCATCCATCTGAGGGTCGTGTTCATCGCTCAATTCCGCGAGCAACTCCTCGACGTCATTGACCAGTTGATTCAAGGTGCGTGAGGGATTCATAGTACTGCCTGCGATTTCTTGGGCTCGCGCGGGCGAGCCCAAGTCGATGCCTGATGGTTTAGTCTCGCGAGCGGGAAATCGTGTGGACGAGTGTCGCGATAACCGCACCCGAAGCCGCGGCAATCAAGATGGCCTTGACAGGATTCGCTTTGGCGTACTCAGTCACGGATTCGGAAGCGTGGGTTGCGGTATCGCGAATACGCTGCGTTGCGTCGCCAACACTCTGCGCGAAAGCCTTGGTTTGCTGCGTCGCTTTCTTGATCAAGGGCTTCGCTTCGCTACGAAGCTGGTCAGCCTTGCTCGATAACAGATCTGCCGCACGACTCACCGTGCCTTTGGCGTCTTGAATTCCGCCTTGAACCTTATTCGCGGCGTTATCTGCCAAGTCCTGACCGTGTTTGGAAATGCTATTGGTTCCTGTGAGATCCATAGTGTGTCCTTAAGAATGGTGACAAGAAGAGTAGTTTGAGGGCCAAGCCACCCGTGTGCAGCCGCGAATGTTCCCTATGTAGTGTCAGCGCCCATCCCTTATCACTGTAGGAGTGAGTTTTTCTCGAGAACCAAGGCATGACCGGCTACTGCCCCGGAAGTCGATGTTTGGGGGTCAATGAGTATCGGGGGATGAAGGTTCGCAGCGATCGCGTCGTTAGTCCTCGTGTGCTCCTAACGGTTCGCTGATAAAGCGCGCGCAAACCCACACTGGCTTTGAGTGTTGCGACTTGATGGGAACGCCACGTTAGGAACTCAGCCACGACGGCGAAAACACCGAGCCCAAAGCCTAGCAATATCGCCGCGAACAAAAACTCTTCTACCAACATGAGGATTCCTCGCGGTTACAAGGTACATCCGCGTCTAGGTAACTACTAGGGCAGAGTGTCGCCAAGACGTGTAGGGGAAACGGCAAATGAGACCGGCGCGAGTGTCCGCCAGCACATCCTTGCCGATTGTTCGCGATGCGACGATGATGGCGAAGCGCGAGGCGAAGCACGGGAAATTGGCGGGGCGTTCTTTTTGGGGCTACTCCCAGTGCACGGCGTGACGTTCGCCCGAACTGCCCGGCCAGACAAATAACAGCAGTACAACCGAAAACGTGTTAAACGTGACTCGGCTCTTCCGCCGTTGATTGGCGCGCTCTGCAACGGCTTCCCCCTTCCTTTCCAGAAAGACCACATTCCCTATGTTTAAACGCTTGCGCGGTCATTTTTCCAATGACCTTTCGATCGACCTTGGCACTGCCAATACCTTGATTTACGCCAAGTCGCTGGGAATCGTACTAAACGAGCCCTCGGTCGTGGCCGTGCAAAGTGCGCCCGATCGTGGGGACAAAGTTGTGCTTGCCGTGGGTATGGAGGCTAAGAAGATGCTCGGCCGAACGCCCGCGCACATAACTACCGTGCGGCCCATGAAGGATGGCGTGATCGCCGACTTCAGGTATACCGAAAAAATGCTGCAGTACTTCATGAACAAGGTTCACGGCGATCGGTATCTTCGTCCCAGTCCTCGCGTACTGGTGTGCGTGCCTTTCGGTTCAACTCAGGTCGAACGCCGCGCCATCAAAGAGTCCGCCGAAGGCGCCGGTGCGCGCAGCGTTGACATCGTATCTGAGCCTATGGCGGCAGCAGTGGGTGCAGGCTTGCCGGTGCACGAGGCGCGCGGCTCGATGGTCCTCGACATCGGCGGCGGCACCTCCGAAGTTGCCGTGGTATCGCTGAACGGGATTGTCTACGCGGCGAGCGTGCGCATGGGCGGGGACAAGTTCGACGAAGCGATCATACTGTACGTCCGCCGCAACTACGGTATCTTGATCGGAGAAGCGACCGCAGAACGCATCAAGATCGAAATCGGCTCGGCGTTTCCTGATGAACACGTGCGTGAGATTTGTGTGCGGGGAAGAAATCTTTCGGAAGGCGTACCGCGTTCCTTCACTTTGAACTCGAACGAGATACTGCAAGCTCTGCAAGAGCCTTTAGAGAGCATCGTGAGTGCGGTGAGACAAGCGCTCGAACAAACTCCGCCGGAGCTCGGCAGCGATGTCGCGGAAGGCGGTGTAATGTTGACCGGAGGCGGGGCATTGCTGCGCAACATGGATAAACTGATCATGACGCAGATCGGGCTACCGGCACTGATCGCCGACGATCCGATGACTTGTGTCGCTCGTGGCGGCGGACGGATCCTTGAACTGATGGGGGAGCATGGACGGGGAGACTTCACCCTGCACTAACGGCGGTCGTACTTCCCGTGTTCAACACGGCGGCGGGCGGCGCTAGTCCGCCCTTTGTGCTTCACCCTTCGCGGGCTGCGGACGGGCGCATAATAGCGGCCACGACAAGGGTTCGGGGAGGGACCCTCACAGAGGCGCAGGGCGCTAACACAGGAGTTCAGCTATGCGGCAATTTACGCGTCCACTACCGGTCCCAACAGCCGCCTCCGATACGGCAAGTGTGGACGAGATTTCGCGGGTGGATATCTTGCGGATGATCGAGCAATTCCGACAGGCCTTTGCTACCGGCAATATCCAGGGAATCCAAGAGTATTACTCAGACGATTTATTGAAGTTCCGTGCGGGAGTGCCACCCGAGGGAAAGGTCGACGTGGTAACGCGTCTCAGAAATACGTTCCCGAACTACAATTGCCTTGTAGAGGTGACGAACGACGAGATCATCGTAGAGGGCGGGCTTGCAGTCGCTCGCGGCACCTATATCGTGACACTCACGCCGAAGGCCGGCGGGGACGCCCAGGTCGTAAGACGGCGCTTTCTAGAGGTTTGGAAGCGCGAGGGTCATGTGTGGCGCGCATATCGAGCCATGGACAACGTGGGTAGCGAGTGATTGCTTGCCGATCGATGGTCGCCAATGAAGCGCGGGGAGAGGAGGGCAACCACTCTATCGTGCTTTGCGTTACTTTGTACTTCGCCACCTGCGGGTAGCTACAGTCTGAGTACCTCGCGCAGGAATTGATCACTCTTACTGAGCATTTGTGCGCGGGCGTCGGAATCATCGAGCTGATGGTCGAGATCATCCCAAGTGACGAGCTCGCAATTTCCACCCACCGCTTTCAGACGTGCCGCCATGCTCTTGGACTGCGCAATGCTCACATTCGCGTCATGTCCGGCGTGAAAGAGGAGCACCGGCACTTTGATCTTATCCGCATGCTCAATGGGAGAACCCTCATGCATGGTGGTCCCGTCGCCGACGAAACCACTGACCAGCTCAAAATCGGACCAGTAGCGGTGCTGCTCCTTGAGAGCCGGCAAATCCGTGACCGGCGCGATGGCCACCACAGCCTTGAACACCGTTGAGTCAACCACCGCCGACTGCAGAGCGGCATAGCCTCCGTAGGACCAGCCGACAATCGCCAGCTTGGCGGGGTCTGCGATTTTTTCGTGCACCAACCAACGTCCGCCATCCAACACGTCGCCGATCGCAATTGGCCATGACTTGAAGCCGTTCTTTTGGAACCACGCATCACCGTAACCGCTCGAACCACGAAAATTGGGCTGCAAAACGGCAAAGCCGCGCGCCGCAAAGAACTGGGGAAGCCAATCGAAACCCCATTCATCGCGTTCGCTCGGGCCACCGTGCGGAAGCACGATCGCCGGTAACCCCCTTGCGTCATCGTGTCCCGGAGGCAGCGTGAGATAGGCCGGAATTTGCGTGCCGTCTGCGGCGGGATAGGTGATCGGCTTGACGTGAGCAAGAGTGACGCCTTCGAGTTCATTTCTCCTGACCAGAAAGGTCTGCAGGTCGCGCGACTTCCGGTCAAAGACAAAGTAGACGCCGGGATCCACATCGCTGGCCGTCGAGACCAGCATTCGGCTCTCATCCGTACTGGAATCGGTTACATCCACCGAACGCTGCGGCAATGCCTTCGAGAGCGATCCGATCAGCGTCCGTATTTCAGGCGCAAAATAGGTGGCCCTGCCAATGTCAGTGGAATACGCGGCCCCGACAACCCGATTGCGGCGGCCTATTTGCACGAGGCCGCGCACGTCGACATCGGGGCGGGCATAGACAAGTTCCTCTTTCAACGAACCATCCAGTGCGACGGAGTACAGTGCAAGCCGGCCGTCCTTTTTCTTGTAACCGTAGGCGACATTGAGGTCGTGATCGACCGCCTCCGGGTAAAAGCCGCTGTGATCCATCTCGTTGAAGTCGGAGAGCTTCTGCCATTCTCGCGAACCCGGAAGCCGATACGAAAAGCCCCGGATGCCGGTGTCTTGTTCCCCGCCGAGATGAGTGTTGAAGGTCTCAACGATCCTAACCATGCCACGGCCGTCCGTGATGTACCCTACGGCGTCAGTACGCGGAGGTTCCACACGTTTTACGGCAAGGGTCCTGGTATCGATCCAATCCACGCCCAAGCCCTCCGTTGAACTCCCCAACCGGGATCCTAGGTGATCGTCAGGCAGATAGACTCGGGTCATCAGCACAGCGCCCGATTCGTCCGGCAACCAGTCGATGACTTGGCCCCCGCCGAATTGATAACCCCGTGTATGATGATTCTCCCGGGTGCTGAGCACCCGGGGATTCTTTCCATCCGCGTCAACGGCCACGAGGCGCGTCATCCCCACACTGCCAATTGCCGCGTCGCTGATGACTGCGTAAATCAGGCATACAATCCTGTCGTTGGACACCCAGTGACAGCCTTCCAGACGCAATGGCTTTCCGTCGGAACTCAAAGCAGGCTTGGCCGCCGATCCCTTGGCCAGACTAAACGTGTAAGCGATCGAGCCCCGGCCCTTGGTGGAAGCCACATAGGTCACGTTCATGCCGTCGGGAGACAGGCGCATGGCGGTCACGCTGGGACGAGCGCCAAAGGCGCTCGCGGCGTCGAAGGACTTGCTGGTTTCGGCCGAAGAGTTCGTCCAAGCCCACAGCAACACCAACGTCAGAAATCGTGGATACGACATGACTCTACCTCCTTTGTAAAGCGATCTTCCGATCCATAGACCCGGGCTGGGTCGCGGCGCTCCCGCTGGGATATCGCCCTATTTAAGTTTTTCGGAGATCCGTCATCGCCTTGGCTAGTATACGGTGCGCGGCGCCGCCGCGTGCCAGCAGTGAATGAGTCTATTTAGGACCCTTGGCACCCCGGGCGCGGCATGAAATCCCTTCTTGTGCCGGTACAGGCTGGATAGTGTCGCCCAAATCCGCCACCGCGATCTCGAAATTTGACATACTCGCCGAGGGAGAAAGGCCCGCTCATAAGTGAGCGTGGCGCCGATCGCCTCGCAGTCCGCAGTTCGAAGCACATATCTGCAAAGGTACGTGAAGCGTTCCTCGGTATTACGGCCTGCGAAAAGCGATCGTCAAGGTGATGAATCCATAATAAGCGGCCAATGGAGAATAATAATGATTGCCGATCAGATAAGAAATACAGTTCAATTATTGCTGATTGTGAGCGTAACGTTGATATCGGCATGTGCGTCGACTACGCCAAAGGCCGAATACAGTAAAGATCTTGCGAGTCAATACCACATTGACGCCGACGATCGTCCGCAGGTCAACGTAAATGCAAGCACGGGAATTGAAATCACCGACCTCGAGATACAGAGAATTACGCGACTCATCAGCAGCGATCTTGACGTCATGCGCCTCCATAACGCCGCCAACAGCGATCCCAAGGACTGTGTTGTCGATGTGACCATCACGCGGTACCAGAAAGGCAATGCCTTTGCGAGGGCGATGCTGGCAGGCTTGGGGCAAATTCACATCGACGCCCATGTCAAAATACTGACCGGCACGAACAACGAAAAGCTTGCTGATTTCACTCTCACCAAGACTTTCGCGTGGGGTGGCATCTACGGTGCCGCAACCTCGATGGAGGATATTGAAAAGACCTTTGCGAACGGAGTGGCGGCGTCTCTGACAGGACAAGAGGAGACTAAGCAAGCAGCTGTGTCGAAGAAGTAGCAGAGGCGAGCTAGCGCTATTCGATTCATCGATATTTTGGTTTAGCAATAATATGTAAACAATTGATTATAAAGAGAATTTATGATTGCTAATGAGGTCGGTTCGATTGTCCGATCCATCGCTTTGCAGCGTGCGGGCGCGCAAACTAAGCGTAGGCTGGATCCGGAGTGAGTGATTCTATTCCCGTAGGAGGGTAATCATGGACAGGAGACTCATTTCAATCCTCGCACTGAGCATTTTGGGGGTTGGGGCGAACGCACAGACGGTAGATTGTGCGCATGCGACGCTGATGAAGTGGGCCGGCGAGCATGGCTTTCGGGTGCAGGCTTCGGATGGGAACGAGTTGTACTGCCGAAACGTCGTCATCCTGGGCTCGCGCATACCCCATACCGAATGCGGAACCGAGGCCGAGCTTAGATCGTACGTGTTCTATCAGATCGTGGATAACAACCTGGTGCAATGGACTTGTCCTGAATTTCGGCCGTAGAATTCCAATGCCGCACATCACGCCCATGTTTCATGCGACCGGAGTGCTGCTGTATCTGGCAGTGGCTGAAGTAACTGGCGGTTACGCGCTGGTGGCCGCTCTTCTCTACCGCCGGCTGCGACGGTACGCTGTGTCCATTTTCGTATTGCTGACAATCGCCTTCGCCGCGATCTACGGGTTTCGTCTACCGATGCAGATGGCCAACGTGATCCTGGCACCGATCGTCGTGATTGCGATATTGCGAGTAAAAAGGCTACGAAAACCTCAGCCTAAGGATTATCGGACTGAGGCCATGAGGCCGCTGCTGTGAAATTGGATGTACGCATATTTCGAGGGGTACGCATGAATATCATCGCTCGTCAGCGGTGGCCCCGACTGGAAATGTCCACCCTTTCAATCTTGAGTGCCATAGCGCTATGCAAGGTCGCCGGTATCCTGCCCACTACGTCGTCTCCTATTGCAGCTGGGTTGATACTTCTTTTCTGCATGGTTGGCCTGCGGCATTTCTACGAAGGCCTATTCGCTCTGGTGGCTTCGGTAGTGCACGTCAAGGCGCGGCAGCTTAAGGTCCGGCGCCAAGCAGCACGGGGCGCGTAGCAAAACGCACAAAACGGAGACCATCAGCTAGGGCCCAAGTGTTCGGCAGCGAACTGACATCGGGCTGATTTGCGCGTAGAAATTGGTGCCTAGGAAGGCTCGGCAGTCTCGTGAACGCCAGGGAAGGTAGGAGTAGTGACCGGAATAGTTCGATCGCCCGCGGTTACTGAGGCAACGCCCGCCGCGCGGATCCTCGCGATTTATCGGACGCGACTGACAGACCTCTTGGCGAGAGCCGAAACCACCGCTCAAAATGGGGACGCGGAAATTCATTTTACCGTTAGCACGCTTGTCGATCGGCTGAGCAGCGACTTGATGCGACTCTACGACGACTGCCAACGCGGAGCTCTAACTCAAAGTGACCGGATTGCGGTAATGCCAGCGCTTGAGCTCATGCGCGAAGTTCTGCGCCATGCTTGGAGCCGCCCACGCGCGCTTCGCGACACACTCCAAAAGGCACTTGCAGCGATTCCGGGGACTCCTCAATAATCGGCGCCGAATCCGGCTGGTCGCATGCGACCAGCCCATGTTTTCCACGCTCCGTCGTATGACTAGGGAGTCCGTCCTATCCACAGTAGCGTCGCACGTGATTCGAGGCTCGATACTCCCGACCGGTGACGATCTAAGAGCCGAGAGTAATTGTTCACAAAAGGGTCTTTGTGTGCCTCAGCAAGTTTATGGTGGTGGTGATAGGCGCTGCGGCATTGTGTGGCGCTCCACCGCAACAGCAGACTGTAGCGCGTTTAGATCGGAGATGCCTGAGACTATCTGCCGGCCAACCAAAATACCGGGTGTGCCGCGAAGACCCAACCCACGTGCTTCGGCAGCGTTGCGCTTCAGCAGACTGTCTATTGCCTCTTTATTCGCAATCCGGTCTTTTTGCAGTTGGTCCATGTCAATCCCCGCAGCTCGCAGCGCCGCGTCGACCTGCTGATTCTCGGCGAGGCGAGGCGCACTCATCAGCGCATCGTGCGCTTGCAGGTATTTGTCCTGGTAGATTGCAGCCAATGCAGATTGTCCTGCATAGATGGAGGCTCCACCAAAAACAGGCCATTCTTTATAAAGTACCGCGGACGCGTGATCCTTAGCAATGAATGGGTGAAAGGACGGGGCTAACGCTTTGCAGAATGGGCAGTTGTAATCGAAGTACTCGACCACGGTGACATCGGCGTGGGCCGCGCCGAGTACGGGCACGCCGGGTTTTGCCAGAATGTGCTTCTGCGTCTCAAGAGGAATGGGAGGCGGGGTTTGCGCAATGACGACAGCTGGGAGCGCGAAACAAATCGCTTGTGCTAAGAGCAGCGAGGCGACGCGGCAACGTTCTAGCAATCTAGGTTTCATGATATCGCCTCTGTTCGAGCAGCAGCTTTAGGGAAGGTCTACTGGTTGACCCAATATGAGAAGGAGACCGCCCTCAGCTTGAGATTATTACCATCGGCGGCCGCCGGGTTCGGAACGCGTCGAAGCTCAATGTACGCCGCGTGCGTAGCCGGCGGCGGACTGAAAGGCGAAGCCGAAGGCCGCTTAATAACGCCGAAGCGTCGCGGCAGGAACAGCCCGGCCAATTTGCGCTACTAGCCAGGGGAATGTAGTGTGGCCCGGGGGAGCGCCCGTAGTGCGCCCCGACTTCTGAGCGTCGCTGTGATGATCCGCTAAGTCGGCGTTGAACACTGAATATGCGTTAGTCGGAGCTGGAACATGTTTGTAGGTCACTATGGAGTGTCGTTCGCCATGCAACCGGCAGCCCGGCGCGTGCCGCTCTGGGTATGGTTCATCGCGGTGCAATGGCTGGATGTGGTCTGGTCGCTTCTGGTACTTCTCGGGGTCGAAAAGGTGCGCATCGTTCCTGGATTTACCCAAGCGAATGCGCTTGACCTCTACTACATGCCCTTCACCCATGGTCTGCCGGGATCGGTTCTGCTTTCGCTCATCTTTGGATGCATCGTCGCATTGTTCGCGGCAGGCAACCGTCCTAAAACGGTCTTGCTCGCCTCAGCGGCAGCGTTCTCACACTGGGTGCTCGATCTAATAGTGCACACGCCTGATCTGCCGCTCTACGGCAATTCAGCAAAGGTTGGTTTCGGCCTGTGGCGAAACGTCGCCCTGAGTTTCCCTCTGGAGCTCGCCATTCTGTTGACCGGTGCCTTAATGTATGCGCGGGCGAGAAAGTATAAAAGTGCTAAAGGCCGGTATGTGTTTTGGGGCTTCGTGGCTCTATTGGCGGTAGTCCAAGTCGGAGCGAACTTCGGGCCGGCACCTTCGTCTCCGCAGACCATGGCAATCACCGCATTCATCTTGTACGCGGTGCTAGCGCTACTGGCCGCGCTAGTCGAGCGAGGCGCAATTCCGTAGGCAAGTAAGTTGGCACTCATGGGACAACACTCTCGCAGGCTGCCCTGATCTTGGTCCAGCGCGTGGATCGGTACTTGTTGTCCGGATAATTCCGGCTTAAGGGTTGTCGATGGATGATTCAGTTTTTCTAATCCATCATTGAGAATTTCTACGCGTATGGGCCGCGCACCCGGAATAGTCTGTAGGTGAACGACCATCGGAGCTCTGCACCGTGCCGCTGAGTGCGCAATTAAATGTCTCCTCCAAGCCGCCGGGCTGGCTCATCGCCGCTTGTTTGCTGGCTGTGTATGTCATTTGGGGTACGACATACTTCGCAATCAAGGTGGGGATTGAAGGCGCTGCACCGTTCTTTCTGGTCGGAACACGTTTTGTGGTCGCCGGCGGCATTTTGCTCGCCTGGCAGGCGATACGCGGACAGCCGATGCCCGTGGCAAGACAGTGGCGGGGCGCAGCGCTCGTAGGATTTCTGCTGTTGGTGGTGGGAAACGGCGGTGTCGCCGTGGCGGAACACTCGGTGAGTTCTGGCGCAACGGTGGCGCTCATCAGTATCATGCCGCTCGCCACGGCATTATGGTCCGGGGTATTTGGCGAATGGCCGCGCCGTTTGACGTGGGCGGCGATCGTCGTTGGCGGGATCGGTGCCGTCGTCATGTTGATGGGGCGCGATCTGCAGGGAAGCCTTGGCGGCACGCTCGTGATCTTATTGGGCACGACGTGTTGGTCGCTCGGCACGGTGTTATCTCGCCGCGTCGACGTTCCTCATGGTCCGACCGGATTTGGTGCGGAGATGCTTACCGCCGGGGTGTTGGCTCTCGGTGTAAGCGCGGCTCTGGGCGAACATTGGGCATTGCCCATCTCGCCACGAGTCTGGTGGGCCTGGGTATATTTGGTCGTCTTCGGGTCGGTAGTCGCGTTTTCGGCCTACCGTTTTGTTGTGGAGCGTGTCTCCGCCACGCTCGCTTCTACCTACGCCTACGTCAATCCGCCGGTGGCGCTCTTCGTTGGTTGGTGGTTGGGAAGCGAATCGTTCTCAGCAAATACTTTGGTTGGCTTGCCGATCGTACTCTCTGGCGTGGCCCTGCTCGCGTGGGCACAAGCGCGCTCTCACGGTGCCCCGGCGGCGTTGCCGACGGTCACGCCAATGACGATTGCGAAGGTCACGGCAGTGGAGTGAGTCAGTAGATCACCCGAGTGAATGAGTCGAGCCGACCGAGCGCCGATACATGGACGTATCGGCTGGACGGCGAACGGAGCAGGAACGCGAAGTGAAGCGGTATCGGCAGGGCCGCAGCCTCGACCGTCTGGTGAACGGCATCATTCAACTGGCACCAATTCCAATCGCCCCCGCGGAATAAAGCGCATTCCTTTCGAGTCTTCACTAAACGTCGTCTGCGGCAATGTCATGTTCGCCGTATGCCATGAAACTGTAACGCATAGGATTCTCTGGGAGGGAAATGTGAAGAAGCTCATTCGTACTGCTGTTTTTATGGCGGCAATCGGCATGCACGTGCCGCTGTGGGCGGCGCCGCCGCAGCCAGTCACCGAAGCGCCGGCCGGCTTTGATACCCCGACGCTGGTGAAGGCTCCCGGCTCGATGAGTGTGAGCAATGGGATAGTTGAGCCGGGCGGCGATCAGTTTGCGCTCGACCAACAGATCTATGAAACGCAGCACGATGTCACCACGGGTCTGGGCCCGGTATTCAATGGCCGGGCATGCGCCGAATGCCATCAGAATCCGGTGAGCGGCGGTTCGAGCCAATTTACCGAACTGCGGGTGGGACACCTCGATGCCAACGGCAATTTCGTCAATCCGACAGTGCCGATCAACGGCGGGGCCGACACCATCACCGGCCGATCTCTCATCAACGATCGAGCTGTGCTGCCTGAGGCGCAGGAACATATCCCGCTGACGGAAAACATCCGCGCGCTGCGCGCTGCGCTGAACACGCTGGGCGACGGTTTCGTCGAAGCGATCGATGACAGCACCTTGCTCGCGATCGCCGCAACGCAGCCTCAGATCAGCGACGGCCGGATTCATGGCGAGGCCATCGAAGTTCCCGTACTGGAGGCGCCCGGTCATTCGCGTATCGGCCGTTTCGGTTGGAAGGACCAGCACAGCAGTCTGCTCTCCTTCATCGGCGATGCGTACTTGAATGAAATGGGCGTCACGAACCGGCTGCGGCCCAAGGATGAAACCACCATCGGCAAGATTACGCCGGATCCCGAGGACGTCCCTGACGATTTGGGGTTGGCCGATATTGATCACTTTGCGCAGTTCGTCCGTGGCACCAAAGTGCCGCCGCGCGATGCTACCCTGGCGGTAACCCAGTCCGCCCTGTCAGGGGACCGCTTATTCGACCACATCGGTTGCGCAGCCTGCCATGTCGCGAGTATCACGACCGCCAATCCCGGTACCCTCATCGATGGTGGAACATTTGCCGTGCCCGTGGCGCTGGGAAACAAGATCATTCACCCGTACAGCGATTTTCTGCTGCATGACATCGGCACCGGTGATGGCATCGTGCAGGCCGGTCCCGCGGACACGGCAAACAAATTGCGCACCGCAGCTTTGTGGGGTTTGCGAATGCGCCCTCGCTACATGCACGACCTGAAATCACTGACTCTGCAGAACGCCATCGAACGTCACGAAGGCGAGGCCGAACGTGTTGTACAGCGATTTCGCGATCTGACCGAAGCGCAGAAGAATGACCTACTGACTTTCCTCGAGTCCTTATAAGGCCTGAGGCAACCGCATTGAACCTGTCGGCGAATTGGCCGGCGGTGGATTGCAGGAAATAGACACGAGGATGTGGCAACGGACGGCAGTCCGTGAGGGTGAGCCCGGATGCGGCTCCGGCGCGACTCAATGTCGCGTCGGTCCGGGCGACCAAAGCGTCGCGGCACGACCGGTCCGGCCATCGGAGAGTACCCGATCAAAGCTCATGAATGAGAGAAATGAAGGAGAATAAACAGCCACATATTGAAGGAGTAGGGTGAATCGTCAAAATAAACAGCGCCGCTGACTTCACCTGCTCGCGCTAGGGATCAGGCTGGAAGGCCAGGGCATAGTTAAGTGCGGAATCTTGTCCGGCGGCATATTCAGTCCACGACCGCGCCACATGCACATCAGGTTCGACTACGTTGGGTCCGTTTGGGACAAACGCATACCACCGTGTGGAATAGCGAATGACGAGCTTGGAATTGGGCAGGGTCATCTCGCGAGGCTCCTGATAGCTATTGGGCTTCTCGCCAATCGTTTCGCCAACCAGCGTAGCGGCTGTTTGTGACCTGAATTGCGCTGCATTGTTCATGGCTGCGGAAAATGTCTGTGGTCCGATCAATACGAATAGATGGCCCTTTCGATTAATCGAGGCGAGCCGCTTAATGGGTGTGATGAGATTTCGCTCCCCGACCGTATTGTCGCCACCGCCATTGTCCCGCATGTCAATGACAAGCTTTTCGGGCCCAGCCTGCGATATCAATTTGAGCATGGCGGTGCTATGCCCGCGAAGGCCCTGATAGGATCGGAAGTCGCAATAGATCGCGCGCGCACTGGTGATACTCACACACCAGAAGGACTCGTCCTGGTGTTGATCTGACAGAAAGACGTGTGCACCCGGTCGAACCCACTCGGCTTTGTTGCGCGTGGGACTCGAGGGTAAGTCCAGTGTGAATGCCTGGCCATCATTGCTGCGAAGGGTGAACGGCGCAGCCGCGCGATCGGGGATGACATTGAGACCGTGTAGTATGATTCCGACCCCGAGGTAGTTGACAGCTATAGCGCGACGGAGAGAGACATTCTCGTCTGCCGGCGTCAATTCCAATGCGCGGTCCATGGCCTCGCCGACCGCCATCTCGTTAATCTTGAGCAGCCGGGCACCGAGGGCTTGCTCAAAGCCCGGAGCTGTACGTGCCACGCGAAATTCACGGCCGAACTCTTGAATTTCGATTGGGAAATAGGCGCGGTCGAATGGGAGGCGAACGCTGGTGTGTCCATCTCCAATGAGGTTGACAGCGCGCATTAGTCCAACGAGGCGCGTGTCGGCGTTTTGGATGGATGCTTGAGTTTCTAGGCGGTCAATCGCGGCGTCAAACTCTTCTTTAGAAACAGCGTGGAAGGCACTGACGTGTCTCTTGGGTAAATTGACCTTTAGGAACTCCAGGTCAGCGCGCCATAGAGCGGGATCAATTGTCAGGTTGGGTTCCGTGGTCGTTTGGCATGCGCTGGAAATAAGAACAACAGCGAGACATGCCATCAAGCATTTCAGTCGAGCGCAGGACATCACTATCGATCCCGATATTCCATAACAACTTAGAGGCATTCGCGGGGCGATTGGTTTATACAGGAAAACGAGTTCAGCGCGGTTTATGCCTTGATGAGACTCATTGCGCAGGAGTATCCGCCTCGTTCGACGCGTAGACCAACATCGATATTCAGCGCGCGATCCGTCTCATTGGCTACAATGCGCTCGTGGCGGATAGGCATCCGGCGCATCAGGGTGAAAGGGCTAAGACGTGGAAAAACTCTGCAGAAAGACTATCACAAACCGGGCGCGGTCAGCCTCGGACCATTTTGCGTGCGGAATTGGCACGGGAGTTTCTGTCGCCGTGCTGGCGTGCGGGCTGATGCAGTTATCTTCGGCGCAGGCGGCAGTTCTACCCGCCACGAAGCCGGCCCAGTTAGTCGGCGATTGGATGGAGCTGTGTCGATCCCCCGATCTTGCCCAGATGACAAAGTGGCTGACATCGAATCTCTCCGACCTGGCAGAGAAGCGCTTCCCGGCAGCGGATCGTGCCCTGGGTGACATTGAGCTTTGTGCTGCCAACGGCGGATTCCGCGCGGTAGAGGTCACGAACTCCGAGCCCAATACAATCTCAGTCAGATCGATAGGTGTGAAATCTGGCGTTTGGTTCACGCAGACATTTATCTTAAACGATGCTGGCAAGTTGGATCGCACCGGACTTTTCCCCTCAGCGCCAATCGAGTCCGCCTTGCCGACAGACTTAAGCGATGCGGCGATCGCGAGAGAAGTAGAAAGTACAGTGAGGAAGGTGTCGCGGACCGGACTGTTCTCCGGAATCGTCACAGTCGCGCGTGGCACACGAATAATCGCCAGTGCCAGTGGCGGATACGCCGACCGCGAGCGGAAAACGCCAATCACCGGCTCGACCCAGTTCACGCTCGGTTCAATGGGCAAAATGTTCACCGCTGTGTCGGTTGGCCAGCTGGTTGATCAAGGGAAAATGTCTTTTGACGACACAGTGGGAAAATTCTTTCCTGAATATCCAAACGGGACTGCGCGCGACAAGGTGACCGTGGGTATGCTGCTGTCGCATACCGCGGGCATGGGCGACTTCCTCGCCCAACGCACACCGGACATGATGAAGAAGGGCGTGGAACGCGCGGCGGAATTCATGGCACTTTACGATAAGGACGAACTACAGTTCGCGCCCGGTACCAATTGGTTGTACAGCAACGCTGGGCTGGCCCTCGCGGGTGCAATCGTGGAGAAGGTGTCCGGCGAAGACTATCCCGTCTATATTAGGAACCATATCTTCGCCGCGGCCGGGATGACGAACAGCGATCCCAATAACATTCCCCACGCCAGCGCGACGCTAGTGACGCCCTACACGAAACAAACCGAACATGGTCCGATCTCCGGTTGGCACGAGGCCGAACATGACATTGGCAGTCCTGCGGGAGGCGCGATCTCAACTGCCGATGACATGGTGCGATTCGCCGACGCGCTGCGAGGCGGAAAACTCGTGAGCAAAAAAACATTCGCGGAGATGACCAAGCCGCATGGTAACCCCGTGGGCGTCAAATACGGCTACGGAATGGACATCGAAGACATGTATGGCCGCACCGTTGTGGGTCACGGTGGGGGATTCGCGGGCGTGAGCACACATCTCTACCTGATACTCGATTCACCGTACACCGTCGTGGTCTTGGCGAACCAGGATCCGCCGGCCGACGCGTACGCTGGATCGAAAATCGTGGCGCTTATGGCAGAAAAAGCGAAGTTGGGAAAATGACGGTGCGCTAACGACGGCTTGCTATGAGTATTCTAGCGTGCCCAAGTATCTCATCGGCTGACTTCTGACGGGTGAGGGCGGGTGCGTTTTCGACGCTACGATGAGTCGCGTCGAACCGGCCGAACGGCAGGCCAGGGATGGCGAAGCGTCGCGGCAAGAACGGGCTGGGCATCGGAGAGTACCCGATCGATGATCGCCGAAATTTGGTGAGCGTCACTATCGTCGTGAGGCGCGCTTCTTTGTCGTGCGGTGAATCTTGATAGGCGCCTTGGCGCGAGCACCTAGGCTGGAAGTGTCTTTGGTCTTAGTGGCGATGCCTTTCGCCACGTCTTGGAATTTGCCGAGCGAGGCGTGAAGTGCGACGGCCAGCGCAGTTTCGCCGCTGACGATTTCCGCCCATAGGAGGTCAAGGCCAATGCGGTGGCCTTTTTCGGTGATTTTGAGCGAATCGGGGCTCAAGGAAATCACGTAGTCGCGCCCTTTGATGTTTAGCGCGCGTTTTAAGGTCTTATCGAGCGGCGTCATGGCGATGTACTTGGCAAGCATTCTAGCCGATCATCTGAGTCGACGACATTTAGCTGAACTGGGGTAGCGGTCGTGCGAATTATGAACGTCGTGTAGCCCGACGCGGTGAGCGACGGATTTGCGGGTTCTGACTCAATGTCAGAACGCCGGCGCGCCTTATCCCCTTAGGACCTTAGAGATAGCCACCACCCGCCTCGCGGGCGAAACGATCCGGACCACCTTCCCAAGTGATTCTGGCGTGATCAAGTACATAGACCCTATCGGCATGCGGCAGAGCGAAGGTCACGTTCTGTTCGCCGAGCAGCACCGTGATCTCCGTGGTCTGGCGCAACGATTCCAACGCCTTCGATAATTGCTCCAGGACGATCGGCGCCAGACCCAAGGTCGGCTCATCCAAGATCAACAATCGCGGATTGGTCATGAGCGCGCGGGCAATAGCCAACATTTGCTGCTCGCCGCCCGACAAAGTTGTTGCATTTTGGCGTTGCCGCGATTTTAGGATAGGGAACAGGTCGAACAACCAGGCCAGGCGATCATCGGCTACCGCCTTGCTTTGATGCTGTCCCCCCATATCGAGATTCTCGCGCACGCTCATTTCACCGAACAGATCGCGAGTCTCGGTACAGTGCACAACACCAGTGCGGACGATCCTGGCCGGCGACACGTGCGCGAGGGGTGCCCCTTGCCACGAGATATTTCCCTGATAAGGCAGCAGGCCGGAAATGGCATTAAATAACGTCGTCTTACCGGCCCCGTTAATGCCGACCACGGAGACAAATTCGCGTTGATGCACATGCAATGACACCTTCTCGAGAGCTTGCGCTTTGTTATAAAACACGCTGAGATCTCGCACGTCGAGCAAAGGCGTGTCGCGGTCAGCAAAGGTTGATTCGGGCCGCGCCGCCGTCTCGATTGAACCGCCCAAATAGACGCGGCGCACGGTTTCATCGGTCATCACCTCGGCCGCGGTTCCCTCGGCGATTTTTTCGCCTAAATAAAGCGCAATCACCCGGTCGACCAATGCCGCCACACTTTTCACATTGTGGTCGACCAGCAGTACCGCCTTGCCATTGCGCCGGAAGCCGGCAAACAGATCGGAAAACACGGCCGCCTCCGCCATCGTCAGACCGGCGAACGGTTCGTCGATTAGGATCACCCTGGGGTCGCGGGCGATGGCTTTGGCTAGTTCCAGGCGCCGCAGATCCGCGAAAGGCAAGGTCGAGGGCCGACGTTCTAGCACTGTGCTTAAGCCCACCAGCGCAGCAATCTCGCGCGCCCGGTCCTTGATCTCCTTACTGACTCGAAGCTTGAACAGGCTGTCTGGCAAGAGACCCAGCATAATATTTTCGTGCACCGTCTGCCGCTCCAACGGGCGCGAGTGCTGGAACACCAGCCCGACGCCCATGCGCGCGATGCGATGAGCCGGCAGACCGGCGGTTTCAATCCCATCCAGACGCACTGAGCCTGCGGTCGGATGTTCGATGCCCATCACCAGTTTCAAAGCGGTCGATTTGCCGGATCCGTTGGGTCCAATCAAGCCTAGGATCTCCGCCGGCCGCAGCGAAAAATCGAGCTGATTGACCGCCACCAACCCACCAAATTTCTTGGTGAGACCGCGCACCTCGATCACAGCTTGCCGCGCGTCAGTCACCGACGTTCTCGCGACAGGATGCCCATGAAGCCATTGGGAAAAAGCATCACCACCAGCAGCGTGATGGCTGACACGACGAAAGTGGCCAGCTCGCCAGTGGACCGCAAAGCCTCGGTCATGGCAATCAGGAAGATGGCGCCGATAGCGGCGCCGATGATGGTGCGCCGGCCACCAAGAATGGCAGCGATGATGATCTGGACCCCGACCGTGACGTCTACCAAAGTTCCGACCGAGGCCGTGCCGAGATAGAACACCAAAAGGGCACCGGCCAAGCCCGAAAATAACGCGCTGACTAAGAAGGCAAAGAGCTTGTGTTTGACCACATTAAAGCCGAGTGCCCCCGCCTGGACCCGGTCCTGGCCGCTCGCCTGTAGAATAAGACCCGTGGCCGAGCGCGACAGAACATACAGAATGCTGCCGCTGGCCACCATGAAAGCGAGTGCGATCCAATAATTGGCAGGGCCGCTAATCGAGATCACGTCTGGCACAGTAAGCCCGATCTCACCACCCGTCAGGCCGGCAAACACGACGACGAGATTTTGCAAGAGCAGCACTGCCACTAAGGTGGTCAGCCCAAAATAGGGCCCAGACAAACGCAGCGCCGGCAAGGCCAAGACCAGTCCACCCACCACGGCGGCGAGCGTTCCCAACGCGACGCAGACGGGGATCGGCAGGCCGTAGCGGTTGTCCAAAATGCCGGCCGTATAGGCGCCCAGGCCCACCAAGAAGGTCGGTCCGAAATTTACCTCATTGGCGAAACCAAACAGCAGGTCCCAGGACATGGAAAACACGCCGAAATAGTAGGCGACCGTCAGCAGGCCCAAGATATAGCCGGAAACCCCAAGCGGCAGCAGCGCGGCGATCGCGATGATAACGGCGACAACCAAAAACCGCGGCGCGCGCATGATGGAAGGGATCATTCAACGGCGCCCGAGCAAGCCGCGGGGCCGTAGGTACATCACCAACAGCAACAGAAACAAAGAAGGGAAGAACCGATACGCTGGGGATATCAAATAGGCGGTGATAGTTTCGAGATAGCCGATGATAAAGGCCGCAAGCAGTGAGCCCGTGACACTGCCTAAGCCGCCCAATACAACAATGGTAAATGCGCTCGCGGTAAGCGGGCCCACCGAATAGGATGAGACACCGAGGAACATGCCGAGCAAAACGCCCGCAATGCCCGCCAGGACGCCGTAGATTCCCCAGACCAGGATGTAGATTCGTGACAGCTCGACGCCGAGCAAGGTGGCACCGCGCGGATTCATCGAGGCCGCGAGCACCGACTTGCCAATGCGGGTGCGATTGACCAAGAGCCACAGCGCGCCTATCACCACCCAGCAAATCACAGAGGTGAAAATTTCATTGCGGGGCGTGCGTACACCGAAAATAGCTACCACGCCGCCCACGATGGGCAGGACTGTCTTGGCATTATTCGTGAAGAGAAAGGCAATGATCTCCTGAATCATGATCCCCCAGAGTAGGGTCGCGGTCAGTATGAAGATTTCGCGCTCTTCATTGCGAATCGCACTCGATTTCTGGATGGGCCGGACAATCAAGCCATAGGTGATAAGGGACAGGACCAAACTGGTCATGACGCCTACAGCGGCGCCGCCAAAATTGCCCGCGGACAGCGCGCTGTTGGCGGCCCAGGCGGCTACCGCCGCTGCAACCATCAGCGCGCCATGCGATAGATTGAGCACGCCGGACACGCCGAAGATCAGCGTAAATCCGGTGGCACCGAGCGCATACAATGCCCCGATCGCGAAGCCGTCGATTAGGATCTGGAGCGCGAGAATGCCGTGTCCCCGTATTGCCGATCGGCGCTAGCTCAATGGGGTAGTTTGACAAAAGACGGAAAAATCATCTGACCATTGGCCAAATTGGATGGCCACACCGTAACCACTTTGCCTTTCTGCCATTGCATCACCAAACCCCTGATGCCATTGCCGCCGGTGCGCAATCCATGCACATGAGGATCGCCCTTGGGGAGAAACTGGACACGACCGACAGTCCCCAGAAAGTCGGTCTGCTCGAGCGCCGTCACCAGCTTGTCGCTGTCCATTGATCCGGCGCGGTGGACGGCTTCGGCGATGTAATAAACTTCGTCATACGCGGTATAACCGCAATAGGACGGGTAATTGCCAAACTTGTTCTTATAGGCCTCCGCGAACGGGATGCTACGCGGCGTCACTGCGACGTTGGGGCCATTGAGGTCCCAGAAAATCACACCTTCCGCCGCGCCATTGGTGTCCTTCCAGAAAGCCGAATTCGTCGCTTGGCTGGAACGCCCGATAATCGGGATCGGCACTTGCTGGCTTTGCCATTGCACCGTCGGCTGCACACCGACATGCGACCAGCCGGTGACAATTGCATCGGGCTTCAGCGCTTCGATCCTGTTATAGATCGGCGTGAAATCCGTGGTGTCGGGAGAAAAACGGATATGGTCCAAGACCTTGAGCCCAACCGCAGGCAGGCACTGTTCATAGCTCGCGTCTAAAGGCGTGGTCCAGGCAGCGTCCTCGCTGATGATTACCGCCGACTTCATTTTCAGCGCATTGACCGCCATATCCTTGGCGGCATCGCAGATCAGTGTGCCCATGGCACTTGAGGTCAGATAGCCGTGAAAAGTGTACCTATTGGCGTCATAGTCTTTGGCGATGTTCTGGGTGATGACGTCGGACGCCGCGCCCGGCGTAATCATTACCGTCTTTAACCGAGACGCCCAAGGTTCTAAGGCCAACACGACTTCGCTGACGTAGCTCGCGATCACCGCATTGGCGTGATCCTCGCTGACCGCACGCTGAAAGGCCCGCACCGAATCGGCCGCGGAAGAGTGATTATCATAGGTGGTGACTTCGATCTTGCGGCCATCGACTCCGCCATGGGCATTGATTTCATCGGCGGCCAATTGCACGGCACCCGGGATTGATGATCCGGCGACCGACTGCGCCTCTGCGATTACGGCTATTCTGAGGGGATCTTTGTCACCGGCAAGTGCTGGCGCGCCGCAGGTAGCGCACCAACCGCCGATGCTCAGAGCAAAAACCAATACCCCGGCATGTGTGCGCTTCGATATCAAAATAGTCATGGAACCGCTCCCGCCTCTGTCTTGTTCTCGACAGTTCTGGGCAGACAGTGCCTCAGTCCGGCTTGCATGTAAATGCCAATCAGTAGGAAAAGTCGCCTCTTTGAGTTGTGACGTTGAGGCCATCAATGGCGGCTCAACGAGTCGCCGTCACGGGGCCTGCCTTCGGCGCATTGCACGCGGGTCCCCGTCCATGCGTGGCAGACGGGCTACCGCGGGCTTTTGTCCAATGTATCGGTCTCGCATCGTCCCTTGCACGCCGTTGGGGTGCCGATGGCAAGGCGAGGAGCTAACGCCCGCAATAGGGGCTCGCGCGGATGGACTTCGACGAGAGCACGTCGAGCACATCCGCCGCCTAGGGACACTTAGAGGAGATCATTTTGACCGCTGTTACCTTCATTGTGTGCGTTTTATCCTTTCCAGGGACAGCGACGCCGGTGATTTCGACCTTATGGCCAAGATGAGGAGTGAGGTTCGCTGTTGTCTCCGCGATCACGACCTCCTTCGGCCCTTTCTCCAAGTCTGTGAGCTTGAAGGTTCCGACATCATCTCCCTTCGCGAGACACCCGGTCATGCTGTGCTCGGTGGGCGCGCCTTGGGCTTCGGCGCGAACTTCGAAACCAAGTGTGCAGACAGCAAACGTCAATAGAACAATGAGAGCTTTCATGTGACACCTCTTGTTTTACCGCATTTACTATTCTCGAGTCTTTTCGCGATAAAATCCAGACGCCAAACATCGCGGGCTGCCCATTTAGGTGCGATCGGGCATCTTTGCTATTGGCAGGGTAGCGAAGCGGACCCGAGATTCAAGGAGCGAGACATGAGATTCGCGATTTTGATTCTAGCCTTAGGAGTAGGGATAAGCGCTGCGGATTCGGAGCAGAATTCAGCGGATGCCTTCGAACAACTGAAGGCACTTGTCGGGGACTGGAAGGCCGATCTTCCAGGGTTTGGGGCCATTAACAATTCAGTTCGTTTGGCCTCCAATGGTAGAGGGATCGAAGAAACGCTGGGTACTCCGGCTGACAATGAGATATCCGTCTATACACGCGATGGGAACCGTATTCTGCTGACCCATTTCTGTGCTCTCACTCCTGATGGCCATGTTGCTCGCCTCGAAACTGCGCCTATAACAGGCGCGTTCGACGGTCTGGAGTTTGTCTTTCGCGACGCGACGAATCTGCACAGCGTTGCGGCACCTCATATGCGCCGCGTTTTGCTGATCATTCGCGATCACGATCATTTCACCGAAAAATGGACAAAGGTCGAGAAGGAAAAAGATACCGTTTTCGATCTGAATTTTGTGCGTCGCTAGGGACGCATGATGATCACTGGCGAATTAACCTTAAAGAGCACTCACTAGCTGTGAGGCCATATTCCCAGCGCGGCATGTCCTGCCACGAAGATCAGTGCTGCCACGGCGAACTGAATCCACCCCGAAATGCGTATCCGCGCACAATGCTGCAACGCCCAGCCCACCAACGGACAGGCTGCAACACCGGAAAATAGTGCAAACCAGCCATTTGTCGGCGGCCACGGTCCTCTCGTGAATAGAAGCCAGAGACCACCGCCGCCCGCGACGGCTGTCCACGCCCAGCCCGCGAACCAGCTCAGCGAAAATATGCTCAATTTCATTTGTCTAGCTCGTGAAAACCGATGGCAAAGATCTTTGACTAGGAGTGGTCAGTAGGCCTTAATACACGACAGACAGGATAGAAGTTGCAGGGGCAGTGAGCCAGGAATGGCGCTCAGAAAAGCCGGTGATTTGCGGACCTGCTGAGTCGTGTTGGTGTCCCTCGGTCATGACACTACAATGTGCTCCGGCTTGCACGAGACTATGGACTGGTCGGCGCGCCGCTAGAAGCTCCTGATATTGAACTGAAAATGACCAGTGAGAGCACACAAA
>Ga0210402_10000348_pt1 | contig 52513 bp, 50 predicted proteins | sample IncBWC7MmetaG_FD_161055 | JGI IMG/M metagenome (GOLD analysis project Ga0210402, IMG submission 161055) | Forest soil microbial communities from Barre Woods Harvard Forest LTER site, Petersham, Massachusetts, United States - Inc-BW-C-7-M | ecosystem: Environmental > Terrestrial > Soil >... | reverse complement strand
CAAAGGAAGTGGGTATGGCTAAGCTCGTGTTCGGAATGAACCAGTCCCTAGACGGCTACGTCGATCATATGGCGTTTGCGCCAAGCCCCACGCTCTTCCGCCACTTCATCGAGGAGGCTCAGGGGCTGGCGGGCAGTGTCTACGGTCGCCAAATGTATGAGGTCATGCGTTACTGGGACGACGATCACCCTGAATGGAATGCAGAGGAACGCGCCTTCGCGGCGGCGTGGCGGAACCAGCCGAAATGGGTCGTCTCGCGCTCGTTGAAGTCGGTCGGCCCCAACGCCAGGCTTGTTGAGGATGATCTTGAAGGCGCGATCCGCGAGCTGAAGGCCGAGCGCGCCGGGGAGATCGAAGTTGCTGGCCCGAACTTGGCGCAAAGCCTCACCGAACTTGGGCTGATCGATGAGTATCGAATCTACCTGCACCCCGTCGTGCTTGGTCACGGCAAGCCATATTTCGCCGGACCCCGGCCGCCGCTCCGCCTTATGACTAGTGATCGGATTGGCGACGATGTGATCAGGTTGACCTACGTTCCTGCTTAATCTCGCGACTCGCCGGATGGAAATCGCCGCTGAAGTCTGGTAATTCTTAGGGAAACAGGACATTCAACTGTCGAAATCAGGCGATTACACCAACTACTTGCCTACAAACGCGGGGATGACCCAGGAGTTGTTGGCGGCATGCTCCTTGTCTTGGCACACGTTCGTTCTGTACAGCTCTCGTCTTGGTGACGGGGGCGCGCCCCGAAGCATTCGCTGAGGAAACTCACTATGGGTTCTTCTCCGAGCGACGCGTAATGCCCCCTCATTGGAGGCGCGCAATCCCGTCTCGCGTACAGTAGCCAACCGGGCGCCGTTGCAGAATGGCACGTTCGAGGTATGGGGTGTGGCATCAAGGTGACGGCGAACACTAGGCGCATGCGTGTGAAATCGAGATTTTTCGCTAATTGACAAACCCTGAGTCCATCAAGCGGTAGCCGCGATTCGAGACCTTAGTAGCCTAGCTGAGAGAATGCTGGGCGTCTGCGTCCATGTCACAACGTCTTACGAAAATGCACACACCGGTCTACCACCTCGTATCCCGACGCCTCATGCACGCGTTGGGACACTTCATTATCGATCCATGTATCCGAAGCCATCTCAACGCACCCTTGGCGGCGTGCCCAGTCTTCTGCCGCAGCAAGAAGTTTCCCGCCGATCCCCTTGTGTCGATGGTTCTCCGCAACGTACCAACCCTCGACATAGCCCACCGGGTGCGACGGGTTGCAGCCGTCCGCGTGGGAACGCAAATCGACTTCCAGGAAACCAGCCAGGATTCGATCGCTCGCCTCGGCGACCAAGATGATGAGCGGTAGTGTTGCAACGGGCTTGCCTTCGAGAATTTGTCTAAGTTCTCGCGCATGTTCCTCGGCGGAAGTCTTGGGCCACAGGACCTCGCGCATGCGCACCAGTTGGGTGCAATCCGACAACTCCGCGAGCCTGATGCAAGTGTCCGGCACCAAGGCCATCGTAAACCGAATTTGGGTCTGAGCGTAATTGGGATTTTTCACCACCTACTGTGGCGGAGACTCCTTTGCTCCTCGGTGGATTGTGCTCAAAATTGAACAGGCGATTACACCAACTACTCCGCCAGGCTCCGCGTCGGGGGCAGGAATGTGACCAACGGGTCAATGAGTGAAATGGCGATTTTTCGCCAACTACCACGGAGTATATGATTCGAGGGCGGAGATTCTGGAGCCCTGAAACCAATGAGCACGGATGCGAAGATTGAGAAATACGAAGCACTTAGATTGGGATATTTGCCCGTTGCGGCCCTGACGATTCGTCACACCATCCCGCCAACAAGCCATGCGAGCCAGTCGCTCACGTTGGAACTCCTGAAAGGTGAGCAGACGGTCTCGCTGAGATTCACAGGCTTGCAGCAGTTGCGCCTAGAAAACCTTGGTCCGGGCAGTTCGTGCTTACTGACAATTTTGTCGGTTGTGCAAGACCAGTGGGAGGGGATTCGCTATCGTGTGTTCAACGGAGAGCAAGACCTTAGGCTGGCATTCTATTGCGGTGATTTCGAGCTTTCGGCCTAGCGCGTTCCCGCATGGGGCAGATGAGTGTAATCGCGATGTTTCGCCAACCAGCGCAGCAAGGACCTCGATTGAAACCCCGAAACCATACTGATTGCAGTGGCATAGAAGCTCGATGGGGGTTCGTTTAGTTTGGTAAGTTCGCAAGACTTGCCTTGGCGAGTTGCTCTGTCATAAGCGTGGATTGCGGATCCAAGGCCAACTCCCCAAGAATACTAACTGCTTCACTATGCTTGCCTTGACGGTTGAGGATCAGCGCTCGGTTGATCAGGAGAATTCCACGGGTATCGCCGTCCGGCTGACACGAGAGGCCCTTGGCAATCGCCGCCATCATAGCAGCATCATCAGGGAGCAAAACGGCAAGCTCCTTCCACGCGGGCGCAAGTGAAGGTGACTGGCGGAGTAATTTTTCCAGGGCTGCCCGCTTCTCTGGCGAATCTGACATCTCTGCGACCAGCACATAGGATTTGCATGTGCCTGCAGCGAACTCCTTCGCGCGTTCACGACGGATGCAGTCCATCTCGGCCTTCGCTGTGAAGAAACCTCGCGGAGACAGTCTCTCTACGACAGCATACTCACGCTCGGCTTGATCGAAATTCCCGTTTAATAGCGAAGTGTAGGCGGCGTCGTAAGCGGGATAGGGCCATTGAGGCGCTTCCTGTTGAGCTTGGGCGAAAAGTAGAAGAGCTTTATCATAGTGACCGGCCGATCCCTCCTGCTGGCCCAAGTCGTGAAGCTCGCGAGCGTGCTGCGGGACATTATCGGCTCCCACGATACTCCAGTTGATGGTTCCTGTTACTCCGGCAAGGTCTTTGGCCTTGAGTTCGCGGCCTTGCGCATCGCGAAACACCAACTTTTCTGCGCTGCCACTCGTGGGATTAGCTTTGTTGCAGCTGGGAAAGATAGCCGAAATCAGGATTAGAAGTCGCACAATCCGGCGGTGCATGGCCGGATTATAGCGCTTCGCCCGCCGCGTAGAGGCGAGGGATGACGGAACCCATGGGGGCGCTAGAGCTGGTGTTTGATTGTTAGTGAAATGGCGATGTTACATCAACTGCGTGACGCCCCATCTGGCGAGCGATGGCGATACGGTTGCCACAACTCCCAAATCTCCGAAGCAATCTGCGCGTATCCTTCCTCTGGACGAGCATTCCCTTCGTCGAACCACCGAACAAACTCTTCATGCACGACGCGGTTCACATCGCTCGCAGATTCGCAGGTTCGGAGTCGGGGCAAAATGGTACCAGCCTCAGGTTCGTATTCATCGGTATTCGGGTTCTCAAACGCGATTCCAATCGGGTCGTGCCGAAAGAGCAGCGTAGCGACAGAATCAAACAAGTCGCCATATTCCGCTCTCAGTTGGCGACGTTCCTCACGAATCTGTTCGCGTGTTCTGGGCATGTGTTCGATGATAAACGAACACAGGAGTGGCTCCCGCTCGCGCCCTGGTCGGAGTTGTTGGTGTAATGGCGATGTTTCGCCAACAACCGAGTGCCGTAAGCACCTTGCCTGCTATTCAAAACTTGAAAGGAAAGTTTCGAGGGTAAGCTTTCTCCCCTCAGCAATCAGTGGACTCGGATAATACCTGTCCGAATATACGAACAGTTCGTCGAGATTAGTGTCAATTCGTCTGATCCACTCGCACCACTGCTCCGTGTCGTAGACGTACATCAGGCCGTCAACCTCATCAACGACGTAAAGGCTCCAACCCCTAGTGGCGATCAGACGGTAGCCGAAGCGATTTCGATGAAACAGTGAGTAGTCCGACCAGTCCACAAGCAGGTTGGCTTTGAGGGTGTCGCCTGGTCGCCTGCTCATTGGCGATCTCGATCCTTCTGCCCATGGTGGCAGATCAACATGGAAGTCTAGCACTCGACGTAGGCAGGCTCCGTTACGTCGGTAATGAGGGTAATGGCGATTTAAGGACAACCAACGACACGGGTACCCCGCCCTGGCGGAGTAGTTGGTGTAATGGCGATTTTTCGCCAACTACTGTGTGCGTTCGGCAGTCTTTCGGATTCGGACGTATTCCGCTGGTCCGAAATGCTCTTGGACATAGTGAAGGATCTCCACGCCGGGAAGCGTCCAAGTGTGCGAGAGATAGCCTTCTGAGCCGGGCACCCTCTAAGTGATGTTGAAATCCCTGATACGATTCGTCCAAGTTGGAGTTGGAGCGGCTGTAAAACTCTAATTCGACGAGCCTGCCGTTTTCCCACGGACTAAAGTGAAAGCCCAACTCATGAGACAAGCCTTGAAGCGAAGTGCAATGAGTAGTGAAGTAACCGTGCTTGACCAGCCGCAAGTGGAGCCCCTCGAACCCGTCCATAAACTGCGTCTCGAGGGTGTCCCACGGAACGAATACATGTGGCTCTTCGATCTGATAACCTTTTGAAAGGTCCATTCGCTGATACCTGAAGGGCGATTGTAGCGGATAGGTGTTGAAAACAGGCGATTACACTCATTAATCCGGGCGCGGCCTTAGATCACCTCTAGGTTCGAACCTTTCCATGTGGGCTCAAGAACGTCGCGAATCTGCTTCGCGATTTCGACCGGGAGGCGAATGACTGCCCGCCTGTCTTCCGCTTCAACCTCGATGTAGATCGGCGCTGCCTTGCCGGGTATCCTCTCCGCAAGCTCCCAATAGATGTGGCATTCCTTTTGGCTGTCGTCCGTTGCATAGAACAGTGAAGATCGCGTGCTCATGACGACATGATACTCGTCAGAATCGGCACGTCCGAATTTTCAACTGTTGTTAACAGGCGATTACACCAACTACTCCGCTCGGGCTGGCGCGGAATGTGACCCGTGGGTCAACTAGTGTAATGGCGATTTTTCGCCAACTGTCGCGATGACTCTCACTGGGTGACAACTCTAAACTGTACTTTTTGCCAGTCGGCGGCGGGACGATCAGGCGGCACCATACCTTTACCCGCCTCGCCGACGGGAGACAGACCAGGATGCTGATGGTTGAAATGACGGAGCAGGAATGCCGCGAGGCCCTGGCACATGCGTCGTTCGGACGGCTTGGGTGCTCGCTGGGTGATCAGCCATACATAGTGCCGGTTTGCCTTGCAAGCGAGGGTGATTTCATCTATGTCTTCGCCACGCTCGGGAAAAAAATTGTGTGGATGCGGGCTAATCCCAAGGTCTGTATACAAACTGATGAAGTCGCAGGTCAGTCTCAGTGGATAAGCGTAATTGTCAATGGTCACTATGAGGAATTGCTGGAGCCTCACCACGCTGGCGAGCGCAAGCATGCCCGCCAGCTATTGGAGAAACGAAGTCAGTGGTGGCTGAACGCATTTGCTGAGCGCCAGCTGAAATTGGGCGACAAGTTGATCGATCCGATCTTTTTCCGCATTTGCATTGATTCGATAACTGGGCTACGCGCCACTGACAAGATCGGCGACATCAACGCGGTGAATGAGAAGACCTCATTGGCGAAATCGGGCGTTTACACTCGTTGACCCGAAACAAGCTGCTGGCGTAATGGCGATGTTTGAACAATCATCGGGTTGGGTTGTTCGCCTACGCCGCGCGACGTTTTGTTCTTGCCATCTGCACAATGCTCGATGGAATACGGACGCGCCTGAGTTGCCACCTACAGGTCGAGGTTTGCTACAAGCCAAAGTTAAAGAATTGAATGCGCCCAACACCATTGCCGAGACGTCCACACGAGCCGCTGACCGTAAGCAACCTCCGTGGACAAGACATGAGACGCTAACAGGAAGGTTGACTCCCACGCGGCATGATCCACGGCGCTATGGATGCCTCTGGACTTTCACTAGCTAACCTTGTTGGCGAGAAGCTGTTTGTGAAAATACCAGCATGGAAGCCAGATCAAGTCACGGCAGTAACCCTTGTCGCCGTAGACATTGGCGGGATCTGGATTGAAAGCCCAGATTTCATGGAAGAGTTCTTCGCCGGGACACCCTGTCCAATATCGCAAGACTCAATACAGCTCTTCTTGCCTTATTCGCAAATCTTGGCCGTCTTTCACCTCGGTGGTGGCGCTTGGATTTCTGACAAGACAATTGAATGAATTCTCGTGGAAGATCACTTCCGAGCACCAAAAGAGCTGACTGTTGTTAACAGGCGATTTCACCAACTACTCGGGGAGGGGTATCCCCCTTTCGGCAGTTGTTGGTGAAATCGCGATATTACAACAACTACGGGCACAAAGGCCTAACAAAGCACTCCCGGTTCATGTACCGAACAAACCCAGTAATTGCTGCCTGACTGCGATTAGGACGCTACTGCGTTTCGCCTGCGGACGCTGCGAGACTCCTTCGGCGCCGGGACTAGGTTTTTTTGTCGTACTTGCTTCCCTTAACGCGGAGATGCCGGTGATAGAATCCGCGGCGGAGGAAGGGGCGTTGTTTTTCGCACTTTGCAGACCAACATGACGGATGCTTTATCCCTATCGGACGCAGCTCTCGGCACGGGGCGGAACGGGGCGCCGCGCGTGATGTCCATAGACATGTTTCGCGGCTTGAACGTGTTGATCATGATTTTCGTCGATAACCTCGGGCTAGTGGCAGGATTACCTTTGTGGACGAATCACATGCCACGCGATATGAACGGAATGACGTACGTGGACATGGTGTTTCCTGCATTTTTATTTCTGATCGGAATGTCCATTCCGTTGTCGCTGGATGCGCGATTAGCCCGCGTGGAGAGGAAGACTGGGATATGGGCGCACGTCATTGCGCGGTCGCTGATGCTGGTAGTGTTGGGGCTGTTTGTGGCGAACGCACCGCAAGTGAACGCAAAGTACACAGGACTGAGTGAGCCGTGGTGGGCGGGACTTGGGTTTGCGGCGATCGCGTTGGCGCTGCTGCGGTGGCCTGGAACCGACGGACACAAGAGGTTGCTTGTGGTTTTGCGGTATGTCGGACTGGCGTTGTCGGTCCTATTGTTTGTGATGTTTCGCCGGGAGACGGCGCAAGGCGAGGAGGCATGGTTGGATTTTTCGGATTGGGAGATTTTGGGACTGCTGGGCTGGGCATATTTGCTCGCAAGCGGTTTGTATCTATTGTTAGGGAAGCGGATCGGCGTCTTATTTGCAGCGTTCGCGGCGTTGATTGCGGTCAATGCTTTTTCTGTGGAGGGCTACCTGCGGTGGATAGAAAATTGGCCGCCGTACTTTAAACCATTTGAGGCGGGGCTGGCATCGCTGACGCTGGCAGGGGTGTTGGCGGCTCTGGTAATTGTCGACGGCAAGTTGGGAGTGACCTTTGCTGCGAAAGGAAAATGGATTCTGACAGCGGCGGCGCTGGCGTTGATCGCGGGTTGGCTGCTACGACCGTTGGGAATTTCGAAAATACGGGACACGCCGACATGGTGTCTGTACTGCACGGCGGCGAACTTGGCAATCGCGCTGGGGCTTTACTGGATCGCGGACGTGAAGGGTTGGAAAGGGTGGTCGAGGTTCGTTTTCCCGATCGGGCAGAACGCATTGCTGGCATATTTCCTTCCTTATGTGGCATACCTGCTGCCTAAAGCGTATCCGTTGACGGCGGACGGAACGGTGGGATGGCACGGCGTCGCGTGGTCGGCGGCATTCGCTGTGACAGTCGGAGCGATCGTGGTGGTGGTGACACAGACGGGAGTCAGGCTGCGGGTGTAATGGAGGCAATTGTTAGAGCTGCGACGCGATGTAGGAACGCCACGCAAATCGAGGAGGGCGATTTCACCACATCAGCCAGGCTCAATCTCGCTCCTTGCCCCCGATGCTGTAGCTGCAACCACCAAGCCCAAATGCCATCACGGCAACTGTCCATGACCGGATGCCGGTCATTCTCGATCCAGACGACTACGATCTCTGGCCCGATCCGGGAATGAAGAACATCAGCGATGTGTCCGATGTATTGAAGCCTTACGACGCGCGCCTGATGCGTAGCTATCCGATTAGCACTCGTGTGAATCACGTCGGCAATGATGATCTAGAATGTTTAGCACCCGTCGAGGTCGTACCGACTAAGCGCCAGCTTTCTTCGTAGTTGGTGTAATTGCGATTTTTCGCCAACGACCAGTTCGTTGCCGGGTACTGCTCCGAACCCGCCGGCCCGGAGATGTCCACATTCCGTGCGGAGTACTAAATTCACCCTTACGGCTACTCGGGAAGTTGCGCTTGCCCCGTGATACTGAAGCTAGTCTCCGCAACTGGCGCGCCCGTACCCGGCTGCCCACCACCGATTGACAGGCGATAGGATCCGGCCGCGACAATGCGGTCGCCAGCCGTGTTCACGTGGCTGAGGTCGCGCGGGTTCAAGGTCAACCGAACGCGTGTCGTCTCACCTGCGGCCAGATGCACGCGCGTGAATCCTCGCAACGCCCGGATGGGTGCGCCATCAAGCTTCGGGAAGGTCAGGTAGAGTTCCACAACTTCGTCACCAACGCGCTGACTGACATTCTTGACGTCAGCATCGACCGTGAGCGAATAGCCGGCCTGTAACTGATTCGAAGACAACGTGACATTGCTGTACTCAAACTTCGAGTAACTTAACCCGTGGCCGAACGGATAGAGTGGCTTGCCCAAAAAATAGCGATAAGTTCGGTTGGCCATCGAATAATCTTCGAATGGTGGAAGCTCGCTGACACCAGTATAGAAAGTGAGTGGCAAGCGTCCCGAAGGATTACTATTTCCTGCAAGAGTCTGTGCGATAGCCGTCCCGCCTTCTTCGCCGGAGTACCAGGCTTCAAGAATCGCGTTCGCGTGTTCGTTGGCCCAGTTTACGGAAAGCGCGCTGCCATTCATCAACACGACGACCAGCGGCTTTCCAGTCGTCTGGACGGCTTCGAGCAACGCTTCTTCTTCTCTGGGCAAGTCGAGACTAGTTCGATCGCCGCCCTGGAAGCCTTCAACCTGAACATTCATCTCCTCGCCTTCCAGGTCGGAGGTGATGCCCACAACAGCGATAACCACATCGGCCTTTTTCGCTGCTGCCACGGCATCGTCGATAGGGTTCTTGGTCGTGTCGTTGGTCCAGACCAGTTGGGCGATGGCATCGCCGGTGCTCTGAAAATATTCCAGTTTGAGTGCGTACTTGCGGCCCTTCTCCAGATGAAAGTCGATCACCTTCGTGTTGATGGAATGATTGGACCAGTGCTCGACGATGGGTTTGCCATCGATCCAGAGCCGGAATCCGTCATCGCCTCTGACGCCGATGCGGTAGTCGCCGGTGGCGGTGGGATTTAGAAAACCAGTCCAGCGTGCGGAGAAGTTGTCCGACTTGAATGCGCCCTGAGCAAATCCAGGGACGGGCGCAAAGATGAAATTGAAGTCGACATTCTTGTCGATCCGCGTAACCGCGGGCGTTCCCGCCAGATCGGTTCCCTTGAAATATTCCGCTTGTAGTCCAGGTTTTCCGTCGGGAGTTGTGAACATCTCGGCAGGGACGGGCTTGGGATCACGCAGGAAATGCGTTCCAGCCACAAACGTAACTTCCGAGCCGGCGAACTGCTGCTGAATTCCATCCAGCGCTGTGGTAGCGCGGGACGGCGTACCGTTGTAGTTGCCTTCCAGCACGCGTTTGTTATCCGCCAGTGGCCCCACTACGGCGATTCTCTTGGCCGCCGAGGTCAGTGGGAGGATCCCGTCATTTTTCAACAGCACAAGACTCTCGCGGGCCGTAATAAGGGCAAGTTGCCGGTGGGCTTCCGTATCGTTTTCGGAGTAGGGAATATTCGCGTACGGCACCATCGTCGGCGGATCGAACATCCCGAGCAGAAAGCGCGCCCGGAACAGCCGTCGGAGCGACACGTCAATATCTTTCTCGCTGAGCAGGCCTTGCTTCACAGCGTTGATGTACTTTACATAGTCCGAATTGTCGGGAACTTTGCTGGTGAAATCGACGCACTCGTTGTCCATGCCCTTTTGCAGGGAAATGGCGGCCGCCGCCTCGGTGGTCGGTGTGAAGTGGTGTCCGTTCCAGATGTCGACCACCGCTCCACAATCGGAGACCACGAAGCCGTTGAATCGCCATGCCCCGCGAAGCTGTTCTTGCAGTAGAAAATCGCTGGCGCAAGCTGGTTCGCCATTCACGCTGTTGTAAGCGCACATGGTCGAAGCGGCATGGCCCTCGACGATCGTAGCGCGGAAGGCTGGAAGGTAAGTGTCTTCCTCGTCGTGCTTCGAAACCGTCACATCGGCCTTGTGCCGGGTGGACTCCGGTCCGCTGTGGACGGCGAAATGTTTGGGCGTGGAAACGACCCGCAGGTATTTCGGATTGTCGCCCTGAAGTCCGGTGACAAACGCGATTCCCATTTGCGCCGTGAGAAACGGATCTTCCCCGTAAGTTTCCTGGCCTCGTCCCCAGCGCGGATCGCGGAAGATATTGATGTTCGGTGACCAGAAAGTCAGCCCCTCAAAGATCTTGCGGCGACCTTGGCGCAGCGACTCGTGATGTTTGGCGCGAGCTTCCGTGCCGATCACGGTGGCCACGTTGTGCAGGAGGGGAGCGTCCCAGGTTGCGCCGAGGGCGATAGCCTGCGGGAACACGGTGGCGATCCCAGACGCCGCAACTCCGTGCAGCGCCTCGCTCCAATAGTCATATTCCGGCACTTGGAGCCGCGGAATCGCGCGCGCCTGATTCACCAACTGCGACGCTTTTTCTTCCAGCGTCATGCGCGAGACCAGATCCTCCACGCGCTGATCAATCGGCAGTGCCGGATTTAGATAAGGCGGATTCGACGGGGGAGAAGCCGCCTGAGCCAGCAGGCGCGAAGGGCCAAAGGGTAATCCTGCCAAGGCAATCACGACACTTACAAAACGCTTCGTGAACGGAATCGAGCGCATCAATATCTCCGTAAGACGCTTTAAGTTGCAGAAAAACTGTACTGGATGGACGGCGGGCACCATTGTAGCGAAAACCGCATGAAGCTCGGAGCGGAAACGTTTCCGCAGATGACTAGCTGAGACGGGACAGCACAAGATTGCAGGCCTTGTTCGCGGACCCTAGGCAGGGGAAAACTGGCGGAGAGGGAGGGATTCGAATCCGCGCCCTAACGTAGTTTCAACACTTTATACCCGCGGCAGACGGCGTCTTTCGCGGCTAGTTCGGGGGCGATTACACCAACAACTCCGCCAGACTCAGGCCGGAATGTGACCCGTGGGTCAACTATTGTAATGGGGATTTAACGCCAGTTGGCCTGAGAGGCCAGATTTGGCAGCATTGCTGTGTTTAACGCGCGCGATCTGGCTGCCCGCCTCGGCGGGAATGCTAGGGCGTTTTAGTTGGCGGGTGGGAACGTGATTCCCCAAAAATCCTTGGCCTTGTCATCCTCCTCGACAAACTCAATGGCGTACGTGGGAACTCCGTCCCGTGCGCCCAACTGCGAAACAATCCGTGCAGAAACCTGGATACCGCACTTGTTCTTCACTGCGACAATGGAGCCGACCAGCAATTCCCGATGTAGTTGGACGGCTGCCCCATGCTTATTCAGGTTGGTTGCTCTGGCAGGCATCGTAAAGGAACATTTTTGTCGATCTAGGCCCGAGAGCCCCACCGGGCTGTTGAGCGCCATCCGAGTGCTCCGACGCCTCCCCAGCTGAATACGATTCAGGCTCCTGGTGGCCGTTAGGTCTACCGATGGGCTTGCCATAGAGCGGTGTTTGGTCAATTTTCGAGTTTCCACGATTCCCGAAACTAGAGTGTTTCAGCGGAGGCTGCAATGTACGTGGGTCACCGTGACAAGTGACTGAAGTGATTACGATTTGGCGGTCCATCTATAACCAGGCGTACAGCACCGACTACGGGTCCCAGCCTGCCGGGGCAGTTGTTGGTGAAATGGTGATTTAACGCCAGTTGGCTTTTCAACGCCGCTACCCTAACTTTGAGGGGTGGAACGAGCGCCAGACCAACCCCATTCCGAGTTCAAACATGACTATCGGCTGTGAGGATTGACACTCCCTTCGACCAGACGTACCCCACGAACACGCTTGCCGTGGTCAAAGTCCTGACATCGCAAACTGACGCCGGTTGATCGCTTGAACCAACTCAATACTGAAAAGGGCTGCGTCTACCTCTACTGCACGAGTCGGCTGATTGAGCATTGATGCCGTTGAATCCGGTCAATGAGTGAAACGGCGATTTTTCAACAGTTACGATGCCGCTTTGCACGTGGAGACGGGCACCTCTTTCCAGTCGCATGAACCTCTTCAAGCAGAAGGTTTGTCAACCTGGAACTGCCGCTGCAAAATGCCATTTGCTTCGCTGTCAAGAATCAGCGGTCGAAACATCCTGATTTCGGTAATTCTTGCAGTTTCTGACTTGCTTCAGCTGGACCTCTTTTCAAAGCTGCCGTAAGCAAGATACGCGCCTGATCGCAACTGCGCGGCACGCCGTCACCGCGGGCATAGAGGTCCGCGAGCAGCAGCACTGCGGGCTCGTTGTTCTTAGCAACGGCCTTCCATAACCACGCCGACGCTTGTCCTGCGTCGGGTGAATTCGTCCTGCCAGCAAGTAGTTCGCGTGCCCGCTCGAATTCTTCGTTGCCTCTTTCAGGTACTCCGGCTTTGGGTGAAGCACTCTGCGCACGTGCTGCGGCCGCGGACTGTGCAGCGTCAGCGGAGTGTGCCGGAACCTCGGGCACATTCGGAGAAGTCACGGCAGGTGCCGAAGACCTCGTGGGCCGCTCTTCGGACTTGTGAGATTCACTCAACGACAACACTGGCGGAGCCGCAGTCTCCGCAGAGTCTCGCGCCGGTGCATGTGACAACGTAACAGGTTCCGTTGAGGAGGAGGGACTCGACGAGGCCGCTGTGGGGGTGGATGGGCTCACCCCTCGACGCTCATAGAGGAACACCAAAGCAGCTGCCGCCAACACCGCTACGACCGCGATGAGCCTGAATGCTGAAGCCCCGCGCCCTTCGTCCTCCACGTGCAATGGTCCCAGTGGTGTGCGGTCCATGATTCGAACCGTTTTGGGCTCCTGCGCGTATGGCAGCTGAGAACCGAACAACGGCAAAACGGTTTCAATGTCTTTCTCAATTCGCTGCTCGCGTACTTCAGGAGGCGATGATTGCTCGCCGACCGGCTCACTAGAGGATGGTGTATTCAGGCGATGTCCACACATCCCGCAATACAACTGATCGGGACGATTAGCATACTGACACACCGGGCACATGTGAGATTGGAGATGGTCTACGGCCGCAAGCGATCCCGGCGGCTCAAATTGTCGACCTATTCCTTCGGGGGCGGTGATGTGCTCATTGGTGGCAGGCGTCTCCGGTGCGACCGACCACTCTACCTGTGACGTTGTGGCGAGCTCGGGACGTTCCGATCGTTCCAACTCGTGCAGCAGTTTGAGGACAGCTTGCTCCCGTCGCTCGGCAGGCGTGCTGAAATACACTTCAGCCCATCGACCGAGATTTCGCCCCAGGATCGAGTTGGCCATGGGGTTCGCCTCTGGGTTCGGAGTTTGCCCCTGCTCCGCAGATTGTTTCTCGGATGGATATGGCAAGTTGTTTCCCCGTAGATATTCGGCAGCTTTTTAGATTCCACGCCCGAGGCAAAGGTTGTCAATCCAGTGTTGAGGAAACCTGAGTCCGTTACAACGTTGGCAAGACAAGACTACGTTCTTTGGATCGCTCGAAACAAGTGTCGGCGCCTTTCATTGGCTAGTCGTACCTTCACAGCGGTTGCCATGGTGAAACTCCTTGTCTGCCCAAGATGGGTAGCGAAGGTCTCTTTGTCGGCAACGGTATAGGCGTCAGGTGTTGTTGACGCAATCAGGCGAATACACCAACTACGATCCCACGACCTGCCGGGCCGGGTTGTTGGTGTAATTGCGATATTACAACAATCATGCACCCAGCCCCACGCGCAACTCTGGAAGAGGATCGCTCAATGTAGATTCGGGAACTAGGCCGCCGCCTGCCTCTCATTCCAGAGCTTGACGACAACACCATAGAAATCTGAGATGGTCACAAGTTTTACCATTTGTCGAAGAAATGGAGTGTGTGCGTACAGGCGTAGGGTCGCCCACGCCCCCAATCGAGGAGCAACATAAAACTGAAGGACGCGGTCGCGTCTGCCGTTGAGGAGGCAGACGAGAGTGATGCAGTCTCGCTCCCGTTCAGGAGACTTCATTGCCCAGCAGCGGCCTTTTCCAGTCTGGTCCGGACGGCAAAACAGAATGGAGACCAAGAATGCGTTGTCGATTCGGAGTACCGAACGTCCCCCTTTCCAACTTAGAGCAGTAGCGACGTGGTCCGGGAACAACGTCTTGAGTTCGACCTCGAGTGATCGTCGGAGTTCCTTGGCTCGTAGCATTCGGTCCGACATGCGGACATAACGAGCGTCAAGATCGTAGCCGAGTCTCTCATAGAGTTGGCGATAGGTCCCGAAGCGCCTGTGGATCGTGGCCATACAAGGCATCCCACGCGCTTTAAGAAGGAGACTCTCACTAAGTGTTCCCTTTGTTTTGAGCAAGCGTCCGATTCTCTTTAGAATCTTTTCATCGGACCAACGACGATCTCGCATTTGTTGAATAGTAGCTTGAGCGCGATCGAACATTCGCTGACTCACAATTGCTGGAAAGGCAAAGGGCTTCGTGATCCACAGTTGCGGATCTACTTCCTTCGGAGATGAACGGAGTCGGAGCGTATGTCGATACCATACATTGCAGCCCACGTATTTTGGATTCGTCAAGATTTGAAGAACCGTTACGTCGTTCCAAGGCCCTCCTCTGAAAAGCACGTTCCTGCGACCTAATTCGCGAACAATGTCGGTGCAATTGCTTCCTTTGGCAGCCAGGGAGAACATCATTCGCACACCCCGAAGCTCCTCCCGTGGCCCCAGAACTAATGTTATTCTCTCGCCTTTAAGACTTTTCTGCTGCCCATCTTTCAAGACTTGTCTCAGCTTTCCGTCAATGGAGACCATGCGTCTTCGATAGCCGTATCCGGGCGGCCCACCCATCCAAAATCCCATCTGAGCCAAGCGAGTTTTACCGAGAAACACTTTCTCCCCCAACTCCCTGCTAAACTCAGCAGCCATACTCCGCCTCAGTGCTTTGACGATGGCACTCGATGCGGTTCCATCGTTGCTGAATTGTTCCGCGCAATAGTGAAGAGGAATTCCTGACCTCGAACACAAAAATTCATAGTGAGCTGCTTCGTCAGGATTTTGGAATCTGCCCCACCGACTCACATCGTAGACAAGTATTGCCTTGAACTCCGCCTTACCACTCACGACATCCGTCAATAAGTCACTTAACCCGTGGCGGTTCTTGATCAACACACCGCTTTTCCCCGCGTCAGCGTATGTCTTAACAATGTTGAAGCCATGTTTTTCGGCATACTCCCGGATTCTCAGACTCTGATTGGCAATAGAGTATTGCTGATCCTCTGTGGACATTCGGACGTATTGAGCCACAGGCACCCGTGAGCTAGACGCCACGAAAGCCTCCTTGACAGGCGCGCGATTGGACGATGGGTTTTGATGTTATCAGCTTTACGATTGGGAATCGGGAAAACAAAGGTGATGTCTAGTCTCGATTTTGGCCATCGCAGCCCGCACTTCTTGGATTACCTGCTCAATCGACTTGCAAACGCCCACGTACACATCTCGCTCCAATTCGCCCGACTCGTATGCTGATTTCAACGCATGGATGTCTGTCTCCAGCTCACCTAGTCTCATCCTGAAATAGATGAGTGCCTTCTGGTCGAAAATCCTTTTTCGGCGGTTTTGGGGATTATTGCGGTTCTGTCGAGAGAGCACGCTTGGACCTATGCATTTCCTTTGCCAAATTGTTTATTGCGTCTAAGCGCTTGAAAACCCCAGACGCGCACCAAGAAACCTCGTTTTCCCAGTGCCAAACTACCGTCTGATTTGCCGGTCATTCGGCAGGTTCGTCGCTGTTTGTGTGGACCCGTAGTCGATACTTCGAATATCCACGCCCTAGGAGGACAATCCCCACATTCACAGGAGGTGCTCTTCTGACAAGCGCTGCTATTCCGGTAGCTCAGTACGTTCGCGCATCGACGGAACGTCAACAATATTCAATCGACTATCAATCGAAGATTATCTCCCAATACGCGTCAGCCCATGGATTCGAGGTGGTCAAGACGTTTTCAGATGAAGCCCGCAGTGGACTCGACCTGAGGTATCGGCCAGCACTTCGGCAGCTATTGGCAGAGGTCATGGGAGGACTGGCATCGTTTCGCTTGATTCTCGTGTTCGACGTGAGCCGCTGGGGACGTTTTCAAGACACCGACGAAGCCGCGCATTACGAATATGTTTGCAAGTCGGCAGGAATTCCAATCCATTATTGCGCCGAGCAGTTCTCGAATGAGGGGAGAATTGCCGACTCCCTTCTTAAAACGCTCAAGCGCTTTATGGCTGGCGAATTCAGCCGTGATCTTTCTGAGCGCGCAGCTGGCGGCCTCAACAATATCGTGACGCGCGGTTTCAAGTATGGCTCAGTACCAGGATATGGTCTGCGGAGAATGTTGGTTGGGTCTCATGGTCGCCCCAAACAACTGCTGGCTCCAGGGGAGTTAAAAAACATCAGCTCCGATAGGGTAGTGTTGGTTCCCGGACCGCCCGAAGAGAGAGCGGTTGTCCAGGAGATATATCGTAAGTATGCGGAAGAGCGAAAGTCGATGAGGCAGATTGTGCGCGATTTGAACGAACAAAAAATTCCGTGGACTAGTGGTTCCAAATGGACACCGGAAGTCGTCAAGCGCATTCTGAGTCATCCCAAATATGTGGGCACGTTGATATTCAACCGAACGGAAAAGAAGCTTCACGCTCGCTCCCGTCCGACTCCAAAGGGAAAGTGGATAACGATCCCAAATGCTTTTGAAGCAATCGTTCATCCGAGACTCTTTGCTGCGGCCCAGGCGAGGCTTGCGAGTTTTCCCCGGCAGAAATCGAATGAGCAACTAATTGATGACATCAGGACCCTTCTACGAAAAGAAGGTCGGCTGAGCCTGCCCCTCATGCGGCAAACGCGATTGCGAAGATCCCTGGGTGTTGCTAGTCCTACAACATATTTCAATCGCTTGGGTTCGGTCAGCCGGATTTTCCAACTCGCTGGCTATGAACCGTCAATCACAAACAAGTGCAGAGCGCAAACTGTGGCACTACGAAAAAAACTCATGCAACACCTCATCGACTACTTCCCGAATGAAATCCATCCAGTTCGAGGTAAGGACAAGTATTTGATCTTCGGGGACGGTGCTAAAGTCGTCATTCGCATCTGCCGTTCTTTCACGACCAAGGGCGGTCGGCGCTGGATGATGGGGGGATGTGATGGTAGCTCGATTACTCTCGCGGCAGCCATGAATGAGGAGAATACGGACGTGGAGAGGCTTTACCTCTTGCGAACCGTTCCCAGCGGCCGCTATTGGCTTGCCGCGGATAGTCCTCTGCTGAGCAATGGAGTTCGTCTGAACGGACTTGCTGATTTCTGCGACGCAGTGAGAGCGATTAAGAACCGTCATCTACCTGCGTTTCCAGGGCGGGTTCGTTAGTGTAATGACCTTCGAGAAGAGCAAGACGTTTCCTGATAGTCGTTGCGGGAAAACATCACATCACTAGCCGATCAATTGATGCGTCCTGGATGGACTCGTCGGGCTTGCAGTCTTGACACGTGAACGGGCGGCCCGTGCTCACAGAGTAATTTCCGCGGACAGGGCGCCAGGCGACCACACTCAGAACAGAATCGGCGAAGGTCAGCCACGAGGTCTACCCTCAGCGCGGTCAATCGTGACGAAAAGAGGCGCACCCGAAGCGCAAGAGCCCACAAGCGCTAGGCTAGTAAACTTACCGCGCCCAGAACTGAATGACCATATCAGAGAAGCTAGCACCGATAATGATCGTGACGATCACGGCGAAAACTTCCATCAATCGTTTACTCATTCCGGCATCTTATTTCGTTTGTTGAGGAATTTGAGATAACTTTGGGGGCACCTGGGGGCGCGTGTTCGGTTTTTGTAACAGACCCATAAGAATGATCGACCTATCCCGTCAACGTGTTAGTCTGTTCGGACTAAGGGGCGGTCATAGCTCAAGGGTTAGAGCGGGGCAGTACCACTGCCAGGACGCCGGTTCAACTCCGGCAGACCGCTCCAGAAATTGGTTTCCTTGATTTCGCTTCATGTGGCACGGATGAACACAGATGATAGCCTGCCCCGGATAATCGTCCCGGTAAAAGATTCCCCGGCACTCTTCGCACTTTCCGTCTGCACACTGATGGGAAACTGAAGTCACGACTACCGGTTCTTGGCCCGGCTCGAAGTAAATCCGCTTCATCGGCATTTTGAGGGACCTATACCTGTTGATGGGGGCACAAAAACGAAGACAGACGCCCCAGCGAGGGCTATAGTAAGCACACGCTGACGTCACCTTCGCAGCTCCGCCCATTCCTGCGAGTACTCGCCTTCCATGCAGGAGATTCTAGACCAGAAAAGGAACACGATGCTGCTGATTGTTGTAACCAGGCGTCAGCACCAACTACGGGCTCCCGCCGCGCCCTGGCCGGAGTAGTTGGTGTAATTGGGATTTTTCGCCAACTAGAGAATACCAATACGCGTCGCTGAGCCAAACAACAGACGAACCTTATGTTAGGATTCGACCGCCGCTGTCGATGAGCCTTAGAAAGGGTACCCTCAATGAAGTGTCGTGGCACCGTCGTCCTCGGAGCATTTGCAATCCTGGCGCTATACTCCCATGCTGCGCTCGCCCAGGGAACGCCCGCGCAACAAGGGTTCCCCGGTCACTGGAAGCTCAATCTCAAGAAGTCAGACTTGACCAGTTTGTATGGCTCATCTTCGATTTCAGGGAATCTTGTAATCGAGGAGGTCGGTCCTGCCAAGGTCAAATACAAGACAACTTTTTTGACCCAAACGGAGGAAAACACACACGTACCTTCGATGCCGCCCCGGACAGTTCCCACATCGACTGGGGGGGTAGCGATGGGAATATGAAGGTGGCATACGTCCTAAAAGGTGACTCACTCCAAGGCACCTGGAATATAGGTTCTGGTGATGTCATCCACGAGGTCACCACTGTGTCTTCCGATGGACAAGCCCTGACCTCGATGAGTGAAGGAGCGTTCAGGAACGGCACTTTGAAATGATCGGAAGTGTACGATCGCGAGAAATAGATAGTTGGTGTAATGGCGATATTTCAACAACTAGCCTTTTCTGTTTCGCTTGGAACGCAATCCGACAAGTAGCGCGGCACAGCAACTGCTGACCACGGCAAGCGCGATTTCATGCTCCGCGATCCGGTTCCGCAACCACAGCCTCTCACCATCAGGCGTAACATCAAGCCTCTGGCCATTGTAGAAATAGACGCGGGAGTCCGCCCAGCGTGCTATTCCAGACGCGAACAAAAAAGCAACTCCGCCTAGCAAGGCGCTTCGGAGAGCAAGCCCGACTGTGAAATGCGACTTGTACGCAAGCGCGGCCACGGCAACGCCGATAACAGCACCCATCAAGAACTTCATTGCAATGAGAAGCACGGCTAAGGCTGGTGTCGTGAACATTCCAAAAGGCCCGTGCGGAGTATACGCCCAGAGCGGCTGTACTTCGGATGGTTGGTGTTAACAGGCGATTACACCAACTACTATTTTCCCGCCCCCGGCCGCCAGGGGCGGGTTGTGGGTGTAATCGCGATGTTTACGCCAACCAACTGGATAATTTCCGGTTTGCCGACAATCCGACAGTTGGCCTACTGTGGTTTTCGTTTCAGGGGCTTGCCAATCGCGAGCAGGAAAATGGCACTCTTGTTTTTTGCGTGCGGTGAAAAGAAGTTAACTACATCATCGTCGAAGAAGGTCAGCCCGGTCGCACCCAGGTGCTGGGCATACGCAGCCAGGTAGATCCTGCCGCCGATGGCGCCCGCCTCCAGCTGGACAGCCCGATAGCCGCGGTTCCCGTATCGCTCCAGAATTGGTTTTAAATCGGCGAGAAAGAAGATGTCCACGCAGGCGTCCGCCGGCAAATCCTGCTCCAGACCAAGATGATGGGCCTCGGCTCGAAATTCTCCCTCCTTCAAAAGCTCCAGGGTGTTCTGCTCACGCCCAAAGAAGTATGCGCCCGGCTTGAGCCCCTGCACTGCATGCACGATCAGGTAAAGATCGTTCAGCTGAGCGCCGGGCGGCTCAAGGAAGTCAGCCGGAAGACCTCGCGTGGCGTAGTCGAGAATGGAAGAAAGTTGTGCCAGTGTAATGGATGCCGCCTTATCGAACGTTCGGGTAGAGCCGCGGCGCAGGATTACCTCCTCGGTCGTGTCCTTCGGTTGTTCTTCTTCCGGCAGGCACGGGAGGCGAACTGCGTCGCCCGCTAGAGCGGAAGATGGAAGGACTGGTGGCTTGGCGCGCCACTGATTTACTTCCTCTACAGACTCAACCGAGGACGCGTCATGCATCTCAAACATGGCGGAATATTCGACCTCGTGCTGTGAAAGCGGGATTGTCTCCAAGTCAAGCGCCGGAGCCTCCCTCGGTGCCGGCAGCGAACTCTCCGATATGTGCCCGATCGGTACGAGGCACAAGGAAACCTCGCGCCGTGTATCCAGATCGAGCAGGCGGTTCACATCGGCGTCCACGAACCCGAGCACGATCTTAGCCGGCAGCCCCGAAGCCGCGGACACGGCCAGCATATTTGCCAGCAGCGTGCCGTTGTCCCAACCGAAATGGCGATAGGTACGCGCCTGATACTTCCACGCGTTCCGCCAGTACGTTCCGGTGCAGATGATTGTCGCGGGCGCGTGCGCCACGGCGGGTTCCATCGCCGTCGCCCGACCCAGGTTTCCGAGAAAATTACCTTTTCGCAGAAGCCGTAGCGATACATCCGCCGGATTGAAGTGATACACGCCAGCGTCCAAACTCGGGAGATCGCTACTCACGACATACAGTTCGATCTCGTAGAGAGCTCCGGTGCAAGCTGCGGCGCGAAAGTAGATTTCTCCACCTGGATATGCACGCTGTTTGGTAATCCCTGCCGAGAAATAGAGGAGGCGCGCCAGATCCTGAACGCCAGGGACCGAATCAACCCGCGACGAAGGCATCGGTTCTGAGATTGCCGAGAGCACGGCCACCCCTGTTTGCGAAACCTCCCGCGCCAGTGGAAGAGGCTCTATTTTTGGGTAAATTTTGAAAGGCAACGGCCGATTCGCCCAGTCCAGGGAGTGAGGATGATTACGAATACTCCAGTAGGAGTGCTTGCTGCCATCGTGATACTTCCAAGCTGCCTGGACTGCACGGTTATTCATGGCTGTTACGCCAGACTAGCACCTGCTGGGGGCCACGGACGCAATGAGCTTTGTGCCCGTAGATTGTGCCTGGATTACGCGCAAACAGGAAGTTAAGTCCTCAACTGTTGAAATCAGGCGATTACACCAGACGCCCCCTTCGGCGGGGTTCTGAGTGTAGGCGCGATGTCACTCCAACAATCGGACCGCTTCCGGGTTGCCGACCATTGGGGAGTTGCATGTTGCTTTCTTTCTCAAAGGGGGATCCTGCGCCATCCACCTCCTTCGCTCTCAGGTATTCCATATATTTTCTGTTTATGTTGTGAGTGCTAGAATCCGCGGAATCAGCCACTTCGCGAGCACCGAATCCAAAGGCAATTGCCAGGAGGCCGTCTCCATGAATCGTCAATCTCCCATGAAACGTGCGCTGTTTGCAGTGATCCTTGCAGCCACCACAACAGCGATCGCCGGAGCTACCAACGTCTGCCAAACAACCTCACAAGATGGGCTGAACTCCTGCAAGAAGGGAGCCCAAGGTGACTCCTGGTCCGCCCTGGGAATGTGCGCCAATATCTCCGAGCCACAGAGCCAGCAAGCCTGCCTTCAGAAGGCGAAATCAGATTTGCAGGACGCTCTTAATTCCTGCCAGGATCAATTCACTACGCGTAACCAGGTGTGCAGCAAACTTGGCGGCGGACTATACAATCCCACAATCAATCCCGCCAACTTCACCACCACCATCGACAATCCTTACATGCCTCTGAAGCCGGGAACGACGTACATCTACGAGGGTCCTACGTCAGGGGGTTTTGTTAAGAACACGGTCGCCGTGACGACCAATACGAAAATCATTGACGGAGTCACCTGCGTGGAAGTTCACGACCAGGTCTTCACCGACGGCGCACTCACTGAGGACACGCTCGATTGGTTCGCTCAAGACGGGGATGGAAATGTCTGGTACTTTGGCGAGGACTCCGAAGAGTTGATCAACGGCCGCGTTTCGGACTTGGGCGGGTCCTGGCAGGCCGGGGTGAACGGCGCGAGCCCGGGCATCGTGATGCAGGCTCTTCCCAAGGTTGGCGATTTCTATCGCCAGGAGTTCTTGCTGAATACCGCGGAAGACAGCGCGGACGTGATCGACCTGAATCAAACCGTTAAAGTTCCCGCCGGAACCTTCCATCACTGCCTTGAGACTGCGGAGGTCACGGGACTGGAGCCAGGTGCGCTCGAACACAAGTTCTATGCAAAGGGAGTCGGCAACGTGCTGACTGTGGACTTGGTTACCGGGGACACATTTCCGTTGGTTCAAATCACAGGCAACTGACGCTGAATTACAAACGTGCATTTGCGTTGCATGGCCGGGGCGGGCCGGGCCTGAAGACCAGACATTCCCAGTTGGGCGATAGTTGACGTAAACAGGCGATTACACCAACAACTGCCTGGAGCGTGCCGGGCCGGGTTGTTGGTGAAATTGGGATGTTACGTCAACTACGGCCAAGGCACAGTTTTCGGTTCGGCGACTATAACGCCCAACATCGGTGGGAGCTGATCCTCCTCCAACATAGGCCCTTAGATCTACTCGTATCGCAATGCGACCATCGGGTCCAATTTCGTGGCACGGCGAGCCGGAATATAGCACGCCAAAAGAGCAACGGCGATAAGCGTAAACGTAGTGGCTATAAAGCTCAGAGCATCAACAGCACTCGTGGAATAGAGCAGCGACCGCATCACGCGCGTCACCAACAATGCTCCCACCAATCCCAGCAACAAACCTAGCGCCAGCAAGTGCAGACCTTCTCTGAGCACCATACCCAAAACATTGCTTCGCTGAGCGCCAAGGGCAATACGCACGCCGATCTCGCGCGTGCGTTGGCTCACAGAGTAGGAAATGAGTGCGTAAATGCCAATCGCCGACAGAAGCAGCGCTAGCCCGGCAAATCCACTGACCAGCAAGGTGCGAAAACGCTGTTGAACTAACGATTCATCAAGTAACTGATCCATTGTCCGTATTTGCGTCAGCGGTAGAGCACTGTCCATGCTTGCAAGCTGGTTGCGGATCGCAGGCACGATTTCCGGCGCATTTCCACTGCTGTGGACCGCCAAGTACATCTCGCGTGACCACATCACCCAGCCTTTTTCGTTGTAGGGGACATAGAGAGTCGGGCCGGGTGGTGAATCCAGTCCTGAATATTTAACGTCTCCGACCACACCCACGATCGTTTCCCACGGAGCGCCTGGGTCGGGGTCACCGGTTTGAATCCGACTCCCAATTGGGTCTTTACCGCCAAAATACTGTTTTGCCATAGTCTGGTTAATGATCACAATCATGGGATCTTTGTCGCGTTCCACCCTGTCAGACGTAGAGAAAAAGCGCCCTTTCATGAGCGGAATCCCGAGTGAACGAAAATAGTCGGGACTCACCGTCATCTCTTCCGCCAGTTGTAGTTGGCGGTTGCGATCGTAGCCTTGCCCTTCCACAGTAAATGGATTGGTAATCGCCACCAGATTGGGAGGCAGGCTCATGGTGACGCCTGCCGCTTTCACGCCCGGCAGTGTCTGCACTTTTTCCAAGAACTGCTGCCAGAATTGCGTGATTTGTGGAGGATCGGAATATTTATTGCCGGGGAGAGAGATGGCCGCTGTGATCACGTGATCGACCTGAACCCCAGGATTTACATGGGTTAGGCGGACAAAGCTTCGAATGAGCAGGCCCGAGCCGATCATCAGCAGCAAGGCCAGTGCGACCTCAAAGACCATCAGTGCGCGATGCGTCCGGTAAGCAGAAGCCGATGACGACGAGCGGTTCGCATCTTTCAAAGCAGCACTCAACGCTGGACGCGAAGTTTCAAGAGCCGGCGCCAATCCAAACAGTAGACCGCTGCCGACGCAGACCACGAACGTAAACAGCAGCACTCCGGAGTTGATGCCGACTTCGTCTAGCCGGGGCATCCCCGGACCAAATGCTAGAAAGGCTTGAACCGCGAGGTAGGCAAGAAACAAGCCGACGACGCCTCCCAGCAGCGAGAGCACAGCGCTCTCAGTGAGAAGCTGGCGCACAACCCGTTTGCGGCTGGCGCCTAATGCCATGCGCACTGCCACCTCGCGCTGCCGCACCGTCGCTCGGGCCAGCAGCAGATTGGCCACATTGACGACCGCGATCAACAGCACCAGCGCGATCGCGCCCAGCAATACCAGCAGCGCCGTGGAGACGTCCTTGACCATCCACTCTTTCATCGGCATCATCGCACCGAGCAAGTCCGGAGAATTCGGATATTGCGCCGTGACTTGGGCGGCGATGTCGTTCAATTCGGCTGTAGCCTGGGGAAGACTCACGCCCGGCTTGATTCTTCCCAAGGCGACCAGACCGTAGGGAGGCCGCCCATCTGGGGGATTCAGCACACGGATCGCCCAGACATCGACTGGTCTCCGAGAGGGAAAACGGAAACCTGCCGGCATGACTCCGACGATCGTATGCATCTTGCCGTCGAGCGTAAGCGTGCGGTTCAGTACCTCGGGATCAGAACCCAAATGGTCTCTCCAAAACTGCTCGCTTACTACAACAACCCCGGGTGCGCCTGGACGGTCCTCTCCGGGCTGAAATCCACGTCCTTTGAGCGGCGCAACGCCAAAGATCGAAAAGAAATTCGCACTCACGCCGACGCCGGGAATCCGTTCCGGTTCTCCCACTCCGCTCAGCGCAAAGCTTCTGCCCGCTAGATCGAGAACCGCGACCTGTTCGAAACTCCGCTGGTGTTCACGCCAGGCCAGAAAGTCTGCAGCGCCCATGAGGTCCATTCCCGAGCCGCCGCGCTGCTGTGTCCCTACAACAATGAGGCACTGGGGCTCGGGATAGGGTAAAGGCCGGAGTAAGATTGCATCGACCAGGCTGAACATAGCCGTGTTGGCGCCAATCCCGATGGCAATTGTTGTTACAGCGACCGCTGTGAAGAGCGGCGACTTGCGCAGCATGCGCACGCCATAGCGGACATCGTGCACAAACACTTCGATTGCGAACTCCCAACCTACCGCTCGTACTTCGTGCTTCACCGTTTCCATCCCGCCCAGTTCCAGACGCGCAGAACGCAATGCCTCTTCCGGTGTCGCACCCGCTCGTACCTTCTCTTCAGCCGCTTCGTGCAGGTAAGTGTTCAGTTCCTCGGTGAGTTCGCTCTCGGCCTTGTCGCTTCTAACCAGCTCTTTCAGTCCGGCCATCAGATGGCGAAAGACGTTCACGATGTCCCCCTGCGCGCGAATTTCGCGCTAGGCTTCAAGAATGCGCGCGATTGCGACGGATTGCGTTTTCCAGTCGCGGGTCTCCAACTTAAGCTGTTTGCTTCCACTCGCAGTCAACACGTAGTATTTGGCGCGGCGGTTGTTTTTTGTGGCTCGCCAATCGCTGTCCACCCATCCGGCGCGCTCCAGCCGTTTAAATGCGGGGAAAAGAGATCCCGGATTCACCTGAAATACTCCCTGGCTGATCTGCTCAATCCGCAGCGCGATACCGTGCGCATGCATCGGCTCAAGCGCAAGCGTCTTCAGGATGAGCATGTCGAGCGTGCCCTGAACTAAGGCCGCATTTTTGTCAGGCATCCAAAGTCTCCCCTAGATAATCTAGCCGAAGGCGACAACCCTACTATCCTCCTTCTTACCCTAGATTGTCAACTAGAGAGCCCTAGAAACGAAACGTGACCCTGTCAGATAAAATGCGAGCGTCTCTAATCGCTCCACCCGTTTGAAGAACCCCGGCGCGATTGGATGGCAGGTTGTGCTGGCCAACCGGCTTGCGCCTTATGACGGGCAAATCAGAACTGATTGTTGTAATCAGGCGATTTCACCAACTACATGGCTGGGGGCTGGCGCTACGGGTTCTGGTTGGGCTGCATTTTTCTTCTGTCGCGAAGGCTTTAGGAACCGTTTTTCTGCTTGATTAGTTCGTCTCCGCGATTCGTTGCGCCATTTTTGCCAACTCTCGCCTGCGCGCGAGTCGCACAGCATATCCAACTACATCCTCAAGGCGGCAGGACGGTTCAGCCATAAGCCGCCTGTCGAATGCCTCAATCGCTTTTAGTTCGCGCTCGATTTGATCCCAGCTCAGCACAGCCAACATGCTACGCCTACCCACACGAGGTTTCCATGATTGGCGTTAACAGGCGATTTCACCAACTACCGCCTCCAGAGGAATATCGGAATGCAGTCTGCCCCAGACTAACTGTGTCCTACTCCGCTGTTGTGTTCTGTACGCAAAAACTTGCACATCTAAAATTTCCTTGGCTGATCTGCGTGCCCTTGTAGACACGGGCCTCCAGCGGATGTACTATCCGCGCTAGTAGATCAACCGGAGCTCCCCGGTCACACGCAGAACTCCTACTTCAAAGTACCCTCCCGGAGGAATGCAATGCGAAAAAAACTCACCCTGATGCTTGTGTTCACTGCACTGAGCTTGCCGGTCATGTTGACGGCTGCCGGCGCACAAGGTTCCCCTCAGAAGAAATTCCCAGCACCCGCCGCGAAGTTTTCCAAAGCGGTTGCATTTGACGTTTCCGCTCCTATGCGCGATCTGGCTGCAGCGCGAAGGATTGAAAAGTCCGCCTTCGCTGAAGAGCGAGAGATTCGACCTGAGCGAGGTGAAGTAGCAACCAACTCGAAACACTCTGCCGACAAAGCCTTGCAGACGGGCGGCCTTCGACCCTCGGGGGGATTCGCAATTCCGCCCCCGTCACTGACATTCGAAGGTCTCTCAAACCAGGACAATTTCGAAACCTTTGGATTCCGCGTCGCCCCACCGGATCCCGTTGGCGATGTCGGACTCAACCACTACGTGGAAATGATCAACCTTGTGTTCGCTGTGTATGACAAACAAGGGCATCGCCTGCTCGGCCCGGTTGATACCGGAACTCTGTGGGCAGACTTTCCCATTCCTGACTGCACCGATCCATCGGGCGACCCCGTCGTTTTGTATGATCAGTTCGCGGACCGTTGGCTGTTAAGCCAATTCACCACCCGCGGACCGATCTTCTACAACTGTGTCGCGATCTCACAGACCGGCGATCCCACGGGCGCATACTTCCGCTACGCTTTTTCTGCCGGTGAGTTTTTCCCCGACTACCCGAAGTACGGCGTCTGGAAAAGATCTTACATTCTGACTTCGCGCGATTTCGGCCCGAATGGAGAGTACGGCATCAGCGCCTATGGACTGGAAAGATCCAAGATGCTGAAGGGCAATCCAAATGCTCGCTCGGTCCATTTCTTCCTTGACTCAGCGGTAGTCCCTCTCAACCTGATTGGAGACGGCTTGCTCCCAGCAGATATCGATGGCAGTAAGCTGCCGACGGGAGCCGCACCAGTGCCGTTGGTTGGAACGCAGGACGATGACATCCCCTACGGCGCCACCGTGGACGCCCTCAACATCTGGGACATGTCCGTCGTGTGGAAGCAGACTCCCATCGCTTCCATCACATTTCGCGGGTCATTCGAGGTGGCGCCATTTGACTCAAACTTTCCCTGCGGTGTGGTCGCAGGCTCCCAGCCACCCGATGCTCGTGACTGTCTGCCCGAGCCTGGCGTAACCGATGGCAGCCGGTTTTTGGACATCCTGTCCTATCGGCAACGGCCAACCTGGCGCCTCGCCTATCGCAAGTTTGGGGGATACGAGTCGATGGTGACCAACCAGTCCGTCGAGGCGCTACCCGGCATCGGCGGTGTGCGTTGGTACGAGATTCGCCGCGTCAATGGCAGCTACTCCATCTACCAGCAGGGTACGTTCGCTCCAGACGACGGCGTGCACCGCTGGATGGGCAGCATCGCCCAAGACCGTGCAGGCAACCTGGGTCTCGGATACAGCGTGGTCAATGAGTTTGATGTCTTCCCCGGAATCCGCTACACCGGACGCCTCAAGGGAGATACGCTGGGGGAAATGACCCTAGGGGAGGGTACGATTAGAAACGGATCAGGGGTGCAGGTGACGGTTAACTCTCGCTGGGGCGATTACACATCAATGAACGTTGATCCGGCGGATGATTGTACCTTTTGGTACGTCAATGAGTATTACGAGCTGAGTGGAGTCATCGGCGTGAACACGGTGCCTTTCCAGACCCGCATCGGCAGCTTCCGCTTACCAAGCTGCCAGTGATCGAGCCTATGGCCCACGCTCGTTCCTTTCCCCGCGGTGCTCGACGCGCTGCGGGGAAAGGGTTGTCTTGAGTAAGTATGGTGCAGAAGGGACCAGGAATGTTCCTTTCTCTCGAAACCCCAACTTGACGTAATCAGGCGATTACACCAACTACCCCGGTTTAGACCTCCGGGCGGGAAAGCGACATGGTTTGCTTGTCAGTGAAAATCGCGATTTTTAGACAAATTTGGACTTGCTGGGGTCCAGATCGAGAGGACAGAAGGTCGATGTTCCTGAGCGGAAGATCACAGCAAAGTGATGCTCACCAGGCATCCGTCTAGGTATACGTTTCCGTCAGTTCCACGCTGAAACACCAAGGTTGTCGGAGCTTCTGTTTCTGGAAGTTCATGAGCCTCCACCCAATATGCAAAATAGAAATCCACCTCCGGCCCGAATCCTCCCTCTCTATCAGAGAGTACGCGAGTTACAGCCGCGAGTCGCTCTTGCGAAGAGTTGTCGGCCAATATATTGAACTTGAAACGTTGCCCTACCTTAATTTCAGATTGCATTCGAACTCCTCGGAGCGGCCGACCACCGCTTCATCGGTAAACAATATTATGCGCCCAGTGCCACGTCAGTTGTCGAAATCAGGCGTTAGCACCAACTACTGCCTTGGACTGCCAGGCCGGGTCGTTGGTGAAATCGCGATGTTACGCCAAATGAACCTCATTATTATTATTGATTCCGGGCCGCACGTTGCCGTGACCCCAGCCGTCAACTAGCGAGGCGCCCAACCCTTCGTTCCCAGAAGAATACCGTGATTCCCTCCTTTGGCGTTGATGTCATAGATACGCAAGTCGGACCAATCCAGTCGTGTTTGCACATCACTCAGGGAAGACGCACTGACTTTCTCATACACCTGTGTTGCGAAGAGGATGCTATACCCAGAGAATTGGCGTGCAATTTGGTCGATCACCTCAGTAATGGGAGGTGTCGTGCGGCCAAGGTCCAAGCCGTTCACTTCATCTAAGGCGGTGCCCCATGGAGGCGCGACGAAGGCCACGATACCTCGATCGTGCGGTGCGCTCAGCCCCTCAAGGAGCGCTACATACTCGCCATGGACAAGGTTGATCCTCTGTCCAATCGATGCGAGGTTGTGGTGCGTGAGTGCAAACACCTGCTGGTCGGATTCAAAGCCAATGCCCTCTGAGTTCGGCAGGTGTCGCACAATCCAAAATAGAGTATTGCAGGAACCGGCGAATGGATCGATCACCACGAATTGATTCGATGGCATACGTTTGGCAACCGAAGCAACATCGAGGCCAATACGATCGCCAAGTGCGTCACGAGTGCACTCTACCGCCGTGCGGCCGAGCACACGGATGCCGTGACGGTACCATTCTTCCGGTGGCATTCCGTAGATGCTGATGTAATCGGCATCCGCAAAGTTGTCGAGTCCGTATCGCTTAATTTCCCCTAGAGTGAGCTCTTCATTGCGTTTGCTGCCATGAAGCATCAGTGCCCGATCATAGAGATCAGGCAGCTTGTCGGTGCGATGATTTTGTGGCATCGGGCTAAGTGACCACGACTGGACAAGTTTATCCCTTGGAACCACACGGCGTAGTTGTTATTAACAGGCGATAGCACCAACAACCCTGCTCACGGAGTGTGACCCGTGGGTCAATGAGTGTAATGGCGATCTATCGCCAACGACCAGTTCATTGCCTGATACTGCTCCGAACCCCGCCTGGCCTTTGTGAGCGTTAATCGCCTGTTTACATTTGAGATGGTAAATTAGACGCCATCCAATCCAGGGAGAACTGAGGTGCCGTCGTGGCGGACAATCCTATCCTCTTTCCCAAATGGCAGCCTCAGCTCACAGCTGCCATCAATGAAACCGACCCGGCAAAACTTCTTGAACGTGTGCGGGACGTCCAACAGATACTCTCGAAACGTTTGGACAGGATATTAGGCAGCAGGTCTCATTCAGCGGAAATTCGAGCGATTGAGCAGGCAATGGATGTTCTAGAAGTCCTCAAGAGAAAGGCCAGTCAGCCGAAGGCATCGTGAGAGTTTTCAAAACCAACCCTCTGGTACCCAGAAACGGGTTCTGAGTGTAATCGCGATGTTTCAACACCCACGGCCCTTCCCCGCCAAGTTCGGAGAAAGGAAAGCGCGCTACCCGATCTAAATTGTGTGGCGGGCGCTGTCCCTCAATTTGTGCCAATCGCCGCTTTGACTACTTGGACAAGCACCGGTGACATGCTCTTGGCAGACTGGGTATCGCCGTTGTATGTCGCCGTGATCGAAAGCGTACCGATAGGCAGACCGGTTGTAGTCAGTATTGCAACTCCATTGCTCAGGGCACGCGAGCCTATTGATGTGCCGCCATTCTTGAACGTAACCTTGCCTGTCGGCGCAATCGAGCCCGCCGAAGATACAGTCGCGGTCAGGGTCACTCGCTGACCCACCGCTGACGGATTCAGGTCGGAAGATAGGCTCACGGTGGTCACGAATTTTGCTGTCCCCAGTAACACACCTATGGCGCCGGTTCCGGCGTCCCCGCCGTTTTCATTTGCCACCAACAAGTCGATTTTTCCGTCACCGTTGACATCGGCGGCGGCGACCGCGTTTGCCAACTGGCCCCCTGTCTTATAGGTTTGCGCTTTCAGGAAGGTGCCATCTCCACCGCCTAGCAGGACCCCGACGTTGCTCGATGCACTACCCCAATTGGTCCCGATCACGTCCAGTTTGCCGTCTCGATTGACGTCCGCCAGTGCGATTGAAGTTGCGAGAAAACTTCCGGAGCCATAGGTCTTTACCGCTTGCAAGGTGCCATCCCCATTGCCCAACAGTACTCCTACCGCTCCAGTATTGGGCTTGCCGTTGGCAAAGGTCACATTCATCACTAGGACATCCAGCCTGCCGTCCTGATTGACGTCCGCCACCGCGATCGAATCTGCTTCCGCACCACCAGAACTGTAGGTCTTAGCTGCTTGGAAGGTGCCGTCGCCATTGCCCAACAGCACTCCGACCACTCCCAACTCGGGCGCATCATTTTGGTTGGCAATCACCAGATCGGGCTTGCCATCCCAGTTCAAATCAGCGACTGCCACAGAACTCGCAACGGGCGCTCCCGAGTTGTAGACCTGAGCAGTCTGAAAAGTCCCATCACCGTTGCCCAGAAGGACTCCCACACCCCCAGTAGGGCAAATACCTTGATTCGAACATCCGGTAGTAACCACCAAATCAAGTTTGCCGTCCCTGTTGACATCGGCTACCGCAACCGAATGCGCGGAAACGCCGCCAGAACTGTAATTCTTCGCGGCTTGGAGGGTCCCATTACCATTGCCCAAAAGCACACTCACGATGCCGTGGTCGCACCCCGTACACAAATTGGCAACCAACACATCCGACTTTCCATCACCATTTACATCCGCTAACGCCACCCGAAACGCGTTCGGGCCGCCCGAGTCGTACGTCACGGCAGACTGGAAGCTCCCGTCACCGTTCCCGAGCAGTACACTCACGACACCCTCACAATCGCCGCAATTCTGATTTGCCACCACTAGATCGGGCTCGCCGTCACCATTCAAATCGCCCACCGCCACTGAAAACGCGGCATAGGAACCCGAGCTATAGATGTGGGCAGGTTTGAACAGGGTTCCAGCGCTTAGGCTCGCTGGCAAGAATAGGAACACAGCAGCACTCCCAAGACGCAGGACCACACTATTGAGAAACATCTGGGGCTCCTTGAACTGGGGTCGAATTGCTGATACCCCTTGAACAAACATCGTCGCCGTTCACATCTGCCACCGCAATGGACTGTTCAACATCTTCACCCGAGTCATACGCGACAGCTTTTTGAAAGAGAGTTCACATCTCTCCTAAAAGGGCCGATTTCCCGAGGGTAGAGAGCAATTTCCTAAATGACTCTCAACCGGCGCGGAGTATAGCAAATGTTCCAAGCTCTGTCATTGCCCTGGAGCAATGAGCACATCCACAGGAGCCTGGACGGCGGTGACACGTGGACACTCCTTAACCTTGGTTTTGATCGGTTGCACGCGATCCACAATTTGGCTGTTGATCCCCTTCGGACAAATAGGCTTTTTGTCGGCACAGACAGGGACCTGTTCATTTCTGAAGACCGGGGTTGTACGTTTGCAAGAATGCACACGCCCCAACCCTCACAGCGATGATGCGTTTGCGAAAATAGCGCCGTCACAATCAAGAATCCGCAGATAGCTGTTGCAATCAGGCGTTAGCACCAACAACTGCCGCACGGCCTGCCAGGGCAGGTTGTTGGTGTAATGGCGATTTTTCGCAGGCACCGGTGGTTTGTGGGCAAAGAGTTCCCTCGGTTGGCACGAAGCCGTTTCGGCGGCGGCGGCGATGGCGTCTTGGGTAGTGGCGGCGGTCGGCGGGTAGTCATCGAAGGAATGGTCGCGGGATTGCGATTGCTCCGACCGACTACCAGTATTCATGGGCTTGGGTTTGGGGCGGGCAACAACCCCGAGAGCGAAGCGATCATTGACCGGATGTCCGAGGTTTTGTTTGCAGCCCAGGTAGCGTTCCGTCGTCTGCACCGATGCGTGACCGAGCAGAAATTGAATCTGCTCCAACTCACCACCGCTCGAATGACACAGCTTCGCGCACGTTCGCCGCAGATCGTGCGGTGCGATCCGTGCCAACCCTGCTTTCTCGCAACAGCCCTTGACCAGGTACCACACCACGTTCTGCGTAATTCCATGACCCCACAGCTTACCCACACGGCTGACCGCTCGAAAGAGCCCGGTGGTACTGGCAAGTTGATCGGCTATCGGCATTTTGTTCAGTGATTAACGCCGTCACCAACCAGATAAAAGACATCGCGCAGCGAAGCAAGTCGTATCGCTCCGCCGCGCGCATTGCATGTACTCCAAATCTTAGTCCCTCTCCTCAGACTTGGGAGCATTGACGCGCTCTGCCTCGCCGGAAAGGGAGATTCCCGGATCGACGTTAACGTAATGTAGCTTGTTTCCTGACTGCGCCAATACAAATTGTGCGTGGATGTCCGCTTGGCCTGGAAACGAGATCGTCTCGGTCCCGGTGCAATCCGGGTTGACAGTATACTTGCCCGACCCTGTGCGCCATCCCGGTGGAACGTTGCCGTTCACGCCAGATGCATCGAGTTCCGTGGAATTTCCCAAGCCGTCATAAGTCGTCTTGGAGACGCCGGTGAGAACCAAGCTAGTGCCATCCGGAAGGAAAATCAGGCCTTGCAGGTGTTGGACCCAGGCACCCTTAATCGTCATGTTGTTGCAGCCGCTGGCATGGGCCGTCAAGGTTGACGATGCCGCCAGTGCAAGAGTTAGCAGAAAGAGCGAAATACGGGATTTCAATGGTGCCTCCAGATCTCAAGTTTTTGGTGACGCGGTTCCTCGGCCCTTCTCGTTATTTGCGGACTAAGGCCGAAGTGTTTGTTCTCTTACAGTGCCGGTTAAGCGAGGTCAATTGATCCGCTCTAAACCATTTATGACTTGCTAAACGAAACTTGCCAAAGGAGTTTTCGAGTGTCCTGAACTGAAATCCCATAGTAAGATCATGACCCTAGGAAAGGTTATGGAAGCGCCCGCGAGGTCCAGCCGCCGAGTTCGCACCGGACTATTCGAAATTGACTTTGTTTCCGGCGACGTCCACAAGGAAGGCCGAAGAGTGCCGCTGCAGGAGCAGCCCTTTCGCGTCCTAGCTGTGCTACTGGAGCGTCCTGGAGAAATGGTCACCCGCGAACAGTTGCGGGCGCGACTGTAGCCGGCTGACACGTACGTCGGCTTCGACGAAGGCCTAAACACCGCTATCCGGAAACTACGCATTGCCTTCGGCGACTCGGCCGACAGCCCTCGATTCATCGAGACCCTTCCACGCCGTGGGTACCGTTTTGTCGCGCCTGTCCACGATTCCACGATTGTTACTCAGCAGGCGTCCGAGGCCGTTGTACCGAACATCGTCGCCCAACTGCCGAGCGTACGACCCAGCAGGCGAACGACGTCAATCGTGGCCTTAGCTGGTGCTCTCCTCGTGGTGCTGGGTAGTGCCTTCTATTTGAGAAGGCCTTACCCGTCCTCAGACTCATCCCCTCCGAAGCGTACGATGCTGGCGGTGCTGCCCTTCCAGAATATGAGCAACGACCCAGCGCAAGAGTATTTCAGCGACGGTCTGACCGAGGAGACGATTACTGACCTCGGCCAGTTGAGCCCCGAGCATTTGGGAGTCGTAGCCCGCACCTCGGCGATGGTTTATAAGCACACGAACAAGTCCATCAGCCAGATCGGGCGTGAACTGGGTGTTGATTACATATTGGAAGGAAGCGTCCGCCGGGAAGGTGGCAAAGCTCGCGTCAGCGCGCAGTTGATCCGGACCAGTGATCAGACTCATCTTTGGGCACAGAACTATCAGCGCGAGTTGCATGATCTGCTGCAAGTGGAGAACGAGTTGGGAACTGCTATCGCTCGGCAGGTGCAAGGTAATCTGACGCAGCGACAACAGTTTGATCTTTCGAAAGACCGAACGATGGATCCCGAGGCCTACGATCTCTACCTGAAAGGCCGTTTCTACCGGAACCAGCCAAATCCTGATGCCATAAAGGAGAGCGTCGGGTATTTTCAGCGGGCGATCACAAAGGACCCTGATTTCGCGCTGGCTTACGTAGGCCTTGCCGATGCCTACAATATCGGCAATATTTTTGGCGCGTATTCGGCTGAGGAAAGTCTTCCCAAAGCAAAGGTGGCCGCCACGAAAGCCTTGGCGCTCGATCCTTCACTGGCTGAGGCGCATGCCGCCCTGGCTATGGAGATGTCACACTATGAGTTTGACTTTCCCGGCGCACAAAAAGAATTTGAGCGCGCCATTGAGCTGAACCCGAACTTCGCCCTTGCCCACATGCAATATTCGCTTTCCTACCTCGCTCCCATGGGACGGATGGCAGAGGCGGTCGCCGAAAATAAGAAGGCGCTGGAACTGGACCCCTTGTCATTGACCATAAACGCTTTGATGGCCACGACATATATGTTGGCTGGCGATTACGAAAAGTCCGAACAACAATATCGGCACACCATCGCGATGGATCCCAATTTCCCCCTCGGCCATCTGTACTTTTCCTTTCTTCTGAAAATCACAGGAAGATACGACGAAGGAATAACGGAGAACGAGAAAGGCGAAGTGCTGAGCGGTTCCAGTCCGGAGGTTGCAGCCGCAAAGGCGGCTATTATTCGGGAGGCTTTTCATAAAGGAGGAGAGAAGGCAGCCTGGCAAAAGGACCTTGAGCTTCTTATGGAGAAGGTAGACCGACCGCCCCAAGAGTCCCCAGGCATCGTTGCTTCCCTTTATGCACTTAGTGGCGACAAGGACAACGCCTTCAAATGGCTCGATAGGGCTTACGCTGAACACGACGGAATGGGTAGCGGATCACTGAAGTGCGACCCTGGGTTCAAGAACTTAAGAAGTGATCCCAGATTTGGAGCTTTCCTGCGGCGCATGGGCCTGCCTGAATAGGCCTTAGTTGGCATAAGTTCGCGGCAATTGCTTGTGTGTCGCGAGGCGCTCCTTCCAGTTTCTCCCGGATCACAGGCAAACCGGAAGTCAACTGTTGTAATCGTTTACACAAGCTTGCGCTTTTCCCTCGCCAAAATCGGTGGCAATGAGTGTAATCGCGATGTTACGTCAACTATCGATTCTTAGGAGCCGGAAAGACGTTAATGATTTTTGGCCGCGCCACGACCGACTTGTCAGGCAGGTTGCAGCCAGCATTCTCAGCACTGGATTGCAGAACTTTCTTATAGTCGCCATCGAATGCGGGTTCTGGGGGGGGGTAGGACGCGGTCAGTCGCCAATCTCCAACCTCGCTTAACGTCGCCTGTGCCTCCGCACCTTTCGTTACGTATACGGCATTCGGTGGAAGCTTTATCCAACGATCTTTTATCTCGGACTCCAGTTCAGCCCCTGCTGCGCCTCCGCCATCCAGATGGCAAATGAACTGTTCTCCCCCTCCGTTGACCGATTCACCCGTTGTCACTACCGATCCCGTCCGCGTACTCCCACAGTCTTGGTTTGGCACAGGGAAGCAGAGCGTCTTCGACGTGAGATTGGTAAATTCCACCTTGACCATGACTCGCTCGTTTAGCGTATAGATTTCTTTGTCAGCGACTATCCTGACCTTCAACTGTGGCTGCTCAGGTTGCTGCGCGAAAGTGCAGACACCAAGAAAAAATACGAGCGCGATCAGTGTCCGCGTGTTCATTCCAGAGACTTTACCTCAAGAGCTTTCCGACTGTCCAAACGCAACTGTCGTAAACAGGCGATTTCACCAACTACCCGCCGGGACGCAGCCGAGTCGGATCGCCAGGATTGGCCGCTGATTCCGCGACTGATGCGGATGGGTCCTGCCTAAACGTAGCGTTCAGGTTACTGGCCGCACTGTGAGGTGTCCTAGAGAACAGCCTGTAAGTCGTCCGCTTGGCGCACTTTGCCCCATGAGGGAAAATCGATCGTGTATCTCGATATGGGAACTGGGTGACAATCACACCTCTGATCTTGTCTCTACTGCGCTGTTGCTGGGGCGCTGAGGCAGTTTTGCACGCGTGTAGCCCCGTCCGTGACAGCTAGGGCATATCCCTTTAGCTTGACGCAATTTCTTTGTTGCTTTGGTTTTCGCGTTTGCGTCTGCGAAGCGATGCAAATCGGAACAGAAAAACACTTTTGCTTTCCGAGTGATTGCGTTGACTAACCGTTCCCAAGGAACTGGCTGTCCGCAATGTCCGCAAAACCGGGTCCATTCTTGAGACGTTTGAGTCAGGGCTAGGTGACTTGAGCCATCTCGTTCCTCGTCAATCGCGGGTGGTGCGGCCAGCGGGCTGCAGACGACTCGCGGCAGGACAGTTTCTTCAAGATGGCTCGTGGCTGGCACGCTCACCGGTCACCTCCTGGGCGCGGATTCTTGTTGCGCGGGGGTTGCGGATTACGCAGGAGTTTGCCGGATTTTGCCGAGTTGGTCGGCCTATCTTGTTGATCTTGCGAGGGGGTGTCGTGACTCTTAATCAGTAGGTTGAAGGTTCGATTCCTTCCGCGCTCACCACCCCTAAAGGACTTAACTCACGTTGCGTCCTGTTTGCGTCCCGTTTGTGACTAGACCCACGATCTTGCTGTGGGCGGCCACCATGTCCGGTGTCGTGACGGTCCCGTAAATGTTCATCGTTGTTCTGATGTCGGTATGACGCATCATCCGTCTTTGGACACCGATCTCTACACCTTCACTACCGAGCCAAGTCCGAAGCGTGTGCCTCAGACTGTGAGTACCCAGCCCGGTGCCGAACGCTTTCCGGTACGCACGATAGACCTGGTTGTAGGACCAAGGTAGACGGCCTAGCTGGTGTGGTGAAGCAAAGATCCAGTCTTCGAGGTTAGGGAATTGAGTGGTCCGCTTCCAAATCTTTAAAGCATCCAGAAGCGCTGTATCGATCACCAGAACCTTCTCGGATTCCTTCGTCTTCACTACGTCCACCACCTGGTTGACGACACCCCGTTCGATACGCACTTTGGAATTGAGCCAGTCAACGTCTGACCATTTCAACCCCAGAGCCTCACTGATCCGGAGTCCCAAACAAACGCACAGCAGAGCCATCAGGTCGAACGGCGCGGGTAGTTGTTGACGGAAACACTGGAACTCGTCGGCAGTGAGACTTCGTGGTTGGCGTACCCGCTTCGATGAACCTGGGATATTGACCTGGCTCATCGGATTGAGCTGCATCGGTACATCACGGCGCCATATAGCGAACTTCCAGAGCGCGGCGAGGAAAGATGGCAATGCCAGTAAGCGGACAATGACACAGAACATTTTTAACGCGAACGCGGCGGCTCGCTCGGGGTAGAAGAAGTCCCGCAGGTTCATTGGCCCATCCAGTGAGGGATAGTGTTCTCCCTCGATTTGATAGACGACACAGGCCCCCAGGGTTCCGCGCAGCACGAGTTGCGTCGTCTATCAGCGTGAAGGCGAATGGCAGGGAACAGGCTAGTTCCAAAAAACTATGCAAACGCACGAACAAGTGATCGAGAACTTTTTGAAAGAAGGCAAAGGGGGAATGGGAACGTACGTGAAGGCGACTGACGATCTGCTCTACTCACGGGTCCCGAAGACCTACCGGCCATTCGGGGAAGAACCGCTGGGAGAGACGGCCGCAGGCCAGGAAGCTCCGCTCGCCGTGAGGTTAGAAGACGGCAGTCTTCTCGCCAACGGTGCGCGGCTTTCCAGTCCCATGGACCATCAACAGCGGGACGTTCTCCAGGCCTGCTTTTGTTTTACCTCTGTTTTTCGATGCCAGGTGAGCCATTGGATCGAGAAAGTTTGTCGCACGTGTCAGTTTGTTGAAGGAATAGAGGTGACGCTTTTGGAGAGGCCGGAGGGAGTCGCCATGGTTCGAAGGATTAGCTTTATCGCTGTGTTGGTATGTTGTCTCTCTTGCGCGCATGCACTTGCGACCACGAGTGAATTGTATGTACTCAGCCGCGACAACAGTGGCTCGTTGGGCTATCTCACGCATCTGACGATATCGGGCAATGCAGTGGTTGCGGTGGGTCCCCTCACCTCGTTTGTTTGTCCGCCCGCACGCAGCGGTATTGCTTACACCTTAATGGGCGACTATGTCTATGTCAGTTGCGGTACTAGTGTCACCGCGATTCGAACGGCGGACGATGTTGTCGTGGCAACGATTCCGTTAACCGTACCTGGGACGCTGTTTGTGCGTCCCGGCGACAAACAGCTTTTCGTTGCCCAGGCGGACGGCGCGACGATCGTCAACATACCGCTGCAGCCTGATGGTTCGCGAACCAATACGGTACTGAAAACGATTACCTATCCGCGCGTTGAGACCACTACAGCATTGCTCTTCAACAAATTCATGTTTGCGGCCACCGAGGCCAGCGTCTTTAAATACGATAGCAACAAGACCCCGGCGAAATTTTTGGCCGATCGCCAATTTCCAGTGAGAGTACAGGCGGTGGGTGTGAATGCTGATGCTTCCAAGGCGTATGCCTTCCTCGCATCGGCGACCGATGGAATCGATGTGAACGGCAATATCCTGCCCGCCGGCAATGTACACATACTACGAAGCTCCGATCTGGGGCTTCTGTCGACCTTGCTCTGCAATCTCGCCGAGATCGAATCCGCGGCCTTCGTCCGCAAGCGATATTTCTACGCTACTCAGTTCGATGGAGCGGTGTGTACCGTGGATACCGCCACGGTTCCGACAGTCGTGAGATCGTGCGTAACTACACCCAACATGTCCACGGATCATGGTGTTTGGTAGACCAGTCTTGTCCCATAAGCCCGTTTATGAAGACTCTATTATGTACTGCAGTTTTGAATCCTCTGGTTTCCGGCACCATGCTCCCATCAAGGGCATGACTCCCACCATGCTCCGGAACTGGGCTTGCTCTTCGCGCAAACGCCCCACGAGCGTATCGACCTTTACTTGAGCGGCGTTCGTGACACCCAGTTGCTCCAGCCTCGGCAAAAGGCTTCGGACAGTGTCCACAACGAAGGAGAAAATCTCGGAGTCAGGAGAGCAGTTCACCAGGAGCTCGAAACTGAGTCTCGGTGCGGGTAGGCCCGCCGTGGCAAACAAAGAAGGGAGCCGCAATCCGATGTCGCCATCCAGTCCGCTGTCCTGAACCATCTTGTGGAGCCAGCCGATCACCTGATCAAACAGTGGCAACTTCGGGAACGAAAACCCTCGTGAAAACCAAGGCTCCTGAAACGCGACGACTCCTCCCAGACGCACGCACCTCGCTGCGGACTTCAGCGCCTCTGCTGGGTCGTGCTGGTGGAGTAGCACGCAACGCCCAAGAACAGCGTCGAACAAGTCGTCGCTCGAGTAATGGTGAATATCGCAAGCGTGGAACTCCACGTTGCCGAGTCCTTCCTGCGCCGCACGGTCGCGTGCTCGGTTCAACGCCGCGTCATCCAAATCGATGCCAATGACGTGACCTTCGGGCGCCACCATACGCGCCGCCAGCAGCGCGACATCCCCAACGCCGGAGCCCACATCGAGCACCCGCATGCCAGGCCGCAAGTCCATTTCATCGAGAAAATGCTGTGTGATTCCTGAGATCAGGCGGCCTTGCCGATTCAAGCGATCATGCTCGGCATTTGTTCTGCCTAGCATGTATTCGCGTTGTTCCACCATTTGAGAAGTCACCACGCAAGTCCTTGTCATCGAATCGTGCTTTGTCGGCCGCGGCAAAACACCATATGGTCTTTTGCTTTACGACGAACTCACCGGGCTCAGAACAGGCTTCGACAACTCAACCCGGCGCGCAAACTCGGAATTCATATAGTCCTGTTCGAGTTCACTCGATCGGACCAGCCGGCGCAGTATAGGTGTAGTGACATAGGTTGAAGCCACCGCCATCAGTGCCAGCATGAAGAACACGCTTTTGGGGATGACGCCAAGTTCCAGCCCAATATTGATGACGATGAGTTCCATCAGCGCACGCGTATTCATCATCACACCGATCATCGAGGCTTCCCGCCAGGGCAGGCCGTTGAACCGAGCGGCCAGCCAGCAGCCGCCGAACTTGCCGACAAAAGCTGTGAGGATCACAAGTCCGCACATTAACCACAGGTCCGAACCCGCCATCGTGCCGATATCCGTACGGAGACCCGTGTAGGTAAAGAAGATCGGCAGGAAGAACACGGTGACGAAATCGCGCAAGCGCTCCTGCACAGCCTGTCTGAACTCATGCCGGTCGTAGAGTATGGCGCCGAAGACGAACGCGCCAAAGATGGAAAAAATTCCGATCAGGTTAGTGACCATAGCAGCCACCATGATCATGATGAGGAGCATGGCCAGCGCCCCAAGGGACAGCTTCCCGTGATGTTCGCGCATTTGCCATTCGGTCCATTTCACGAGCAGGGGACGCACAACCCACACTGCACACACAGCAAACGCGACGACTTCGAGAACCATCACACCAAGTTTGGGCGGGTTCAGACTGGATCGGGCGATGGCGGTTACCAGGGCGAGCAGTATCCAACCTGACGCATCGTCTGCAGCGGCCGCGGAGATGGTGAGGGAGCCGAGGCGGGTGCGGTTGATGTTTATTTCGACCATGATTCTGCCTAGGATCGGGATGGCGGTGATCGACATTGCCACCGCCATGAACAACGAGAAGGTCAGCCAGCCTCCGCCCATACCGAGAGCGGTGTGCATCCAGTGACCGAGCAGGAGCCCGAGCCCGAAGGGCAAGATAATTCCAGCCATAGAAACGGATAAGGCGGCGCCCCGATTATTTCTCAGGTGCCCAAAATCGAACTCCAGGCCGATCAGAAACATCAATAAGATAAGACCGATCTGGCTCATGATCGCGAAGATCTGTCCCACCGAGGGGTTGAACACCGTCTGAAATAAGTGCGGAAACACTCTTCCGAAAAAAGACGGACCCAGAATTAGACCAGCCGCGATTTCTCCGCATACCAGGGGCTGGCCGATGCGCCGAAACAGGCCGCCGAACATGCGCGAGGCCGCAATGATCACCGTCAGTTGAATGAGGACGATCAGCAGAATGTTCTCGGTGTGGCCGCCGGTAGGCGACATATGTTTCCCTTCTCATTCCCCAGCCCAGATTCCGTCCGAGGATGTCCTTTTACGCAGCACTATGACGTCGAAACAGCATAGGAGTTGTCGGCACTTTGTAAACGTCTTGCAATTTTTCTTGTCCCAGCAAACCTTGCCCAAGAACTACATCCGGATTTTTTTACACACTGTTTACACGTCACAAACAACTACAAGAGGCGACCGCGCTACGTTCGTCTTCACAACACACCAGCTGCTTGAAACTCCAATGGGGGATTTATGGACTATCTAGTGGTGGGCGCGGGGCCGGCGGGATTGCAGCTGGCGTACTTCCTCGAACAGGCGGGCCGAGACTATCTCGTCTTGGAGTCGGGTTCCGCGCCTGGCACATTCTTCACGAAGTTTCCCCGCCATCGCACACTCATCTCCAGCAACAAGCGGTACACCGGAAGCCGTGATCCTGAGTTCAATCTGAGGATGGACTGGAATTCACTCCTCTCCGAGGATCCGGCTCTGCGATTTACCAATTACAGCCACTGTTATTTCCCGCCTGCCGACGACTTGGTGCGGTACCTGGGGGACTTTGCAGCAGCTTTTCGCTTGCACATTCAATATGGCGCTCGCGTTGCCCGTGTAACGCGCAATGGCCGCTTTCGCATGACCGACGAACGTGGCGACTCCTACGAGGCTCAACGTCTGATTGTTGCTACCGGCGTTTCCCAACCCTATATTCCTCCGATTCCCGGCATCGAAACCGCGGAACTCTACAACACCGTGTCTGTGAACCCACACGACTTCGTAGATCAACGAGTGCTTATTATCGGGAAGGGTAATTCAGCTTTCGAGACCGCCGGCAATCTGATTGAGACGGCCGCTGTAATCCACATAGCAGGCCCCGATTCGATACGCATGGCTTGGAGGACGCATTTTGTTGGTCATTTGCGCGCCGTCAACAACAACTTCCTGGACACTTATCAGCTGAAATCACAGAATGCGCTTCTCGATGGAAAAGTCGAGCGCATTGAGCGCAACAGCGATTCATATCAGGTGACCGTGAGCTTCGCGCGCGCCAATGAGGTTAAGAGAAATCTTCGTTACGACCGGGTCATCGTGTGCACTGGTTTCCGCTTCGACTCCTCGATATTCGCCGACGAGTGCAAGCCGGAGCTCACGATCAAGGAGCGCTTTCCGGCGCAGACTTCGGAATGGCAATCAACCAATGTCCCCGATCTTTATTTTGCCGGAACCTTGATGCAAGTGCGGGACTACAAGAAGTCCACCGGGGGCTTCATCCACGGATTTCGCTACGGGGTTCGCGCCCTGCATCGCATGCTGGAGAAAAAGTACCATGGTCAAGACTGGCCGCACCACCCTTTACGTGGGGAACCGCAGGCGCTCATGGAAGCGGTCGTTGCGCGAGTAAACCGTACATCCGCCTTGTGGCAGCAGTTTGCTTTTCTCTGCGATCTGATTGTCGTGGATGCCGACGGCCGCGCTCGCTACTACGAGGAGCTGCCAGTGGATTACGTCCGCGACAGCGATCTTCGTACGGCGGATTGCTACTTCACGGTCACGCTCGAGTACGGTCCCGATCATGACAAGGTCGATCCCTTTGACATCTCAATAAGCCGCATCGCGCAAGACGATGCGAAGCACTCCCACGATGCACGGTATCTGCACCCGGTGGTGCGGCTCTATCGTCACAACGAACTCGTGGCCGAGCACCATGTGGCGGAGAACCTCGAGAACGATTGGGCGGGTCCGGCGCAGCGCGCCCCCCTGAACGAGTTCTTCTCTCGCCACATCGCAAGCGGTGAGTTGACGGCCCAAGTTGCGGTCTGAGAGGCGAGACAGCAATGCCGGCATTATCATTGCGCGAATTGGAGCGCCAAGCGCAGCGGCTACTCGATCCCGCAGTTTATGACTACTTCGCCGGTGGCGCTGATGACGAAGTCACTCTGGGCTGGAATGAGGCCGCGTTCGCCCGTATTGGCCTGCTGCCCCGAGTCCTACGCGGCGCAGGGCAAGCAAGACTGGAGACCAGAATCCTAGGTTGCCAGATATCGATGCCTGTCCTGATTAGCCCGACAGCTTTTCACAAGCTCGCTCATCACGAAGGCGAATGCGCCACCGCGCGCGCGGCAGCCGTCGCGGGGACGATCATGATTGTGAGCATGGCTTCTACCACTGCGATCGAAGAAATAGCCGCATCTGCGGGCAGCGCGGCGAATAGCAATGGCAGCCTTTGGTTTCAGATTTACCTCCAACCCGACCTCGGCTTCACCGAACACATCATTCGACGCGCAGAAGCTGCAGGTTGCTCTGCTCTCGTTGTCACGGTCGATTCTCCCGCATTCGGAAGGAAGAATCGCGACCTGCACAATGGCTTCAACGATCTGCCCTCCGGGATGCGCTGTGAAAACCTACGCGAGCCCACGAACGAGAACGGCTCCGGAAAGGTACGACAAATTGTTTTTTCGCCCGAGCTCTCCTGGAAAAACATTGAGTGGCTGCGCCAGGTGACTGAACTGAAGATTGTGCTTAAAGGTATCGTGCACCCCGAGGATGCCAAGCTCGCGGTCCGGCACGGGGCCGATGCCGTCCTGGTTTCGAATCATGGTGGACGGCAGCTCGATACCGTGCCAGCCACAATCGACGTGCTTCCCGCGATCACAGATGCGGTTGACGGGAGAATTCCGTTGCTGCTGGACGGAGGGATCCGTCGCGGCACGGATGTTTTAAAAGCCCTTGCCCTCGGAGCCACTGCCGTCGCGATTGGCCGTCCCGTTCTTTGGGGACTTGCGCTAGCCGGCGAAGCTGGAGTGGCGCAAGTGCTCGAGCTGCTGCGCTCCGAATTGGATCGCGCAGTCACCCTCTGTGGATGCAGTTCGGTTCACGATCTTACGCGTGATCTGTTGCAAGTCCGGCCAGTGGAGGAACCATGCACACCTCGATCAGTCTGAGTGTAGGGTTGCTGGCTATAGCGAGTCTTCCGTATTGGCTGCCGACGACGATTCTTGCCCTGCGCGCACGCATCTTTACCCGCATCAATGGAGAAGAAGGGATCGCGATTCCCGGCAAGCTTGTGGACGCGGAGCATTTCAAGCAGGTGTATTCGCATCCGGCAGCGAACGGAAGGAGCCGGGGAGCTGCGTTGTCAGAGCTGTTCTGGTATTGGCTCTCTCCTGGGCCCGAAATGCACCAGGAGCACATCGAAAACGGCGCGAAGTACGAACGAGTCGAACGCACAACCCGTCGCATCCTGGCCATTTCGAAGAAGTCGGCGGAGGAGCTGACCGCCCGGTGCGTTTCTCGAGTGCTAGGCCATCTGGAGAAGCAACCGGCGACGTTGGTTCGGCTACGTGATCTCATTATGCCGGCGTGGGCTGAGTTCTATTACGAACTGGTTTTTGGCGTACCTTGTCCGCCATTTGCGAGGGATCTAATCGTGGGCAATGCCAACGATGTCGTTACTGCACTCAAGTGCTGCAGCCTGCGGCATATGGAGACACGCGAGCGACTGACAAATTTCCTGATCAGAAAACTGCAAGCCGGCGAGGTGCCGCACACGCTTCCTGAAGAGCTGTCGATCAAGGAACGCGCCTTTTATTTGCAGGGTACATTCTTCAACACCGCAGTGGTGCAGATGTCGGAGGCAATGGTTCACATGCTGATGGCGATCGCGCAACACGCAGACGTGCAAGCGAGACTTGCTTCAAACCTGGACGATGGTCGCTACCTCGACCACGTGATTGCCGAGAGTTTGCGTGTCTATCCGCTCTTCGGCATCTCGCATCGTATCGCATCGGCAGAGATTCCGGTTCGTGACGGCGCCACCATTGCTAAGGATTCGGTTCTCTGCTTCAACCACGCCGAGTTCCATCGCGCTAGTTTCGAAGATCCAGACCGGTTTGCCCCCGACCGCTGGGAGAACCTTTCTTTGCACCAAGAGAACTACATTCCTTTCGGGGTAGCAGCCAATCGGCCTTGCCCGGCTTCCGGTTTGGCGCCCGTAACGATGCGTGCCGCCGCGCGAGAAACACTAAAGCGGTTTGCCCTTTTTTCTTCGGCGTCTCACATCCGCTCGATTCCCAATCGTGGACCGTGCCTGCTCGTTTCTCGGCGGAGCAGCTACGATCCGCATCTCCGCGGAGCGCGGCTCTTCCTGCTCCGCCTCCGCGACCGTTGGGAGGACGTGTGGCGCAGCATGGTCCAGCTCGTTCTGGGCACTTATATGGTATGGGATGCCCGCCGACAGAAACTCTGCCGGAAGTATTTCGAGTCGCAACAACCTGCCGCTGACAATTCGTTTCTACCCGGCGCGGAGACCCGAGAATCCGCGGCGGTGCGTTGCCCGCACAACCTCTCTCCCCACGTTCAGAAGTAATCCTTGGACATCGTCAAATGCTGAAACGCTCGCACACACGAGCGGGCTTACTGGAGACGGGGCGACCCAACGTTTTGGAAGACTTGCCTCAAGGGGATTCACACCCGTCCTGGCGAAGCACACCTCGCCGTAGGTGTTGATCGGATTCAGCGGAGCTTTGAGCCGATGCGTCGTCAAGTAGAGGAGTGGCGTCAGGCGCAAATCACCGACGAAAGAGCAAAGCTGATCCTCTATTCCGCGTTTGTGGATGGCAAGCTGGAAGCCCCGCGGAGTCTTCTCTCCGAGGTGCATCGGCTGTACTTCCAACCGGAGTAAGAGGAGTTCTCGCCGCGGACGATGTGGAGTCTATCGAATGCGTTACCAGCGCATTCAAGGACCTCGATCCCGTTCCCCAATTCACAGCAACAGCGAAGCTGGGAGCGTTCCTGTCCCAACTGCCCGTGTAGCCAACCGCGCTTCCCGTTCGTGAACTGCGAATGCCGGACGGGGAGCGTAACTTGCTGCCAAGGGGCAAAACCGGAGGTCCCGAGACAACAAATGAACACTGCGGGTGGGATCGGCGCGACGAACTTCCCAGAAGCCCGTTTCTGGATAGCTTCCGGTTTTCTGACAATCACGAACTAACTGTGCCCAGGGGCAATCGTCGTTACCGACCTGATCAACATTCACGAAGTCAGCCGGCTCATGCGAAGTCCGCAGAACAGTAAGCGGCCAGCTTGCTCAGTTCGAGGAGCTTGCTCCGCGTTGAGTCCCGGCAAAGGCCCTGCCGTAGTCTCGGCAGGTGAGGATAAGCTGCAGATAGGTTTCAAACCAAACCTGTTAACGCACGGTGACGCTGACTTCCTGGGCCAGGTTGTTGCCCATGCCTTGAAAGTTCCAGGGCGGATCGGTGGGCTGAACGTTCCCAGCGGAGTCGGTGGCGCGGCAAGAAAGTACGTGCTCGCCAGGCAAGGCGTCCCAATCGACGCTCCAGGCGCACCAGGAGAACAGGCCGGACGCTTTTCCAATCGCCGCATCGATCCAGCAGTCGTCGACGCAGAATTCAACGCGTGAAATCGATCCCTGGCCCGACCAGGCGCGGCCGTGAACCGCGATACGTCCGCGGTTGAGAATTCGCCGGCGGGTGAGGTAATCCGGGAATCCTGGCGGCACGAGCAGCGCGCGAGGCCGCATTCGCGTCACAGGTTCACCGGGATCATCCGCATCGCGCTTGTACAAGTAGGCCACGCGCTGCTGATACCCATCGAATGCTGCACTGACTGCGTCGATTCGCGACAGCCACTTCACCTGCGTCATGCCGTACCAGCCGGGCACGATCAGGCGTAGGGGAAAGCCGTGTTGCGGCTCAAGAGGACGGCCATTCATTTCATAAACGAGCAGGACTTCAGGGTGCTTTGCCTCATTCACGGAAAGGCTGCGGGCGTAGTCATGTTCGTATCCTTTCTCGACTCCGTGGTCAGCGCCGGTGAAGACCAATTCCACGACGCCGGGTGCGAGTCCGGCTTCGTCGAGCAGGTTGGTGAGAGGTGTCCCGGTCCATTCGGCGGTGCTGACGGCTTCGTTAAGCCAAGGCTGGCTGATGGGGCGTGGCGAAAGTCGGGCACGACCATTGCCGGCGCACTCGAAAGTGACGGGCAGAGTGCAGCGCGGTCGGCTCCGAAGATCCTCGAGACTGAGTGACATTTCCCTCTTCACTTTGCCGCCGAAGCGGAGGCGCCAAGCCGCAGCATCGACGAGCGGAATATCGAAGTGGACGAGCAGGTAGTGAAGGCCTGTGGGAGTGATGTCGTACCGGAGCGCCTCCAGCGGCAAGCCGCGGTTGCGATTGGCAAGCTGCAACTCTTCGAAGCTGAGAGGGCCGGTGGTCGGCTCGGGAACCGTGGCGGTGATTCTGGGAAGAGTATCGTTCTGGCTCTCCATCTCCGACCTCATTTCGCTCGCATAGTCTTTTGGGGTTCCATCCTCGATTCTAATGGCGAGAGCGGCCGAATGTCGTCCACAACAATGTCAATCGAGGTTTAAAACAACCTCAGTTGGGTTGAACGTACGCGGGGATGGTGACGCACCAGGGCGCGCCCCTGCAGGCCGGAGACTGCGCGAGAAGGGCGTCACGGACTCTGTGCAGAGCGGACACCGTTGCCTTCCGGGCAGGCCAAATCTCCGATTAGTCGACCATCGGCGAGTTATCAGGCGTCGTAGCGCGGATCGCGACGCCGACCGCGACCACCTCTGCAGATAGCGCGTTTACCGCGCATAAGCCGCTGTTTTCCGATCTGCCGGTTCGCCCATGATCCTGCGTCCGTTTGCCTGGGCGGAGCTCAGGCGGATACAGCGGGTTGCTGGCCAAAATTCCTGTTGTTTTCCCAAAGGAAGTGTGGCATTCTTTCTGTTGGAAACCAAAATGACCGGCCTATGAAACAAAAAACCGACGTCCTACAGGGCACCTTGGCGTTAATGGTGCTCAAGACTCTCGATGTCCTGGGACCGCTGCACGGCTACGGAATCGCGCGCCGCATCGAGCAGATCAGCGGAGATCTGCTGGCCGTGAATCAAGGGACTCTTTATCCTCTGCTGTTGAAGCTCGAGCAAGAAGGTGCGATCGCGTCCGAGTGGGGGGCCTCAGAGAATAACCGCAGGGCGCGCTTCTACCGGCTCACACGGGATGGGCATAAGCAATTGCAGAACGAAACCCAGGATTGGGAACAAACGGCAGCAATCATCGGGCGGTTTTTCAAGGCCAGAGCGGAGGATTTGTCATGAGATCTCTGAGACGCTTCTTCACTCGTCTGTTCAACCTGGCGTCAGGGCGGGTGCATGACGAACGATTAAGGGAGGAGATTGAGGAACATATCGCTCTGCAAACGGCCGAGAATGTTCGCACCGGTTTAGCGCCCGTTGAGGCACGCCGCCAGGCCATTCTGAAGTTTGGTGGCATTGAGGCCACAAAGGAGAACTACCGAGCCGAGCGCGGACTGCCGTCGATCGAGAATCTGCTACAGGACGTGCGCTTCAGCCTTCGCGTCTTGCGCAAGTCTCCTGGATTCGCGCTCACCGCGGTTTTGACCCTGGCCATGGCCATCGGCGCAAACGCCATAGTCTTTGGCATGCTGGATGCGCTGATACTACACCCACTGAATTTGCCTCAGGAGCAGAGCCTATATGCAATCGAGCGCGGGAGCGATCACGCCCCGGCGGAGTCCTATCCCGACTACCTCGATCTGCGCGACCGCAACCACAGTTTTGATGACCTGGCAACTTACAGCATCGATCAGGCAGGGCTGGACACGGGCGAAAATCCATCCCGCGCCTGGGTCTACGAAGTGAGCGGGAATTACTTCGACGTGCTCCGCATTCAGCCGTATCTTGGCCGTTTCTTCCACGGTTCCGACGAGCACGGCCCCAACAGCGCCCCATATATCGTGCTCCCATACGCAACTTGGCACAGCCGTTTTCAGGATGATCGTTCTGTAGTGGGCCGGGTGGTTCAGCTGAACAAGCATCCTTTTACCATCCTCGGCGTAGCGCCACCTGAATTCCACGGGACGATAGTGTTTCTCTCTCCCGATCTCTTTGTGCCGATGGTTGACCAGGAGCAGGTGGAGGGATGGAGTAACTTGAACGAGCGCGGAAATCACTGGATTCACTTGGCCATGGGACATCTGAAGGCGGGCGTTACTCCGGCACAGGCGATTTCCGACCTGAACTCGGTTGGCGCGTATCTGGAAAAGACCTATCCCAAGGACGACTCCCAGATGACCTTTTCCTTGGCGCGTCCCGGTCTCTATGGCGACACCCTTGGCCGTCCCGTACGGGCATTCCTTGCAGGGTTGATGCTGCTAGCGGGATTGATTCTGCTCGCCGCATGCGCCAACCTGGGCAGCCTGTTTGCCGCCCGCGCCGCTGACCGTTCTCGCGAGGTTGCCCTGCGACTCGCGCTGGGATCGAGCCGCAGGCGCGTTTTGCGCCAGGTATTTACCGAAGCCGTGCTGATTTCCCTGGCCGGTGGGGTGGTCGGACTATGGGGGAGCATCGTGCTATTGCACGGGCTGAGCGTATGGTGCCCGTCTCCCCAATATCCTTTTCATGTACCCGTGAACCCCGGCGCGAATGTTTATGCAGTCGCTTTGCTTTTGGCGTTGGCCAGCGGATTCTTATCGGGCGCTGTCCCGGTGCGGCAGATTCTTCGCACCAATGCATACGAGATCATCAAGTTGGGATCAGCCAGCAGAGTTGGTCGGCGGATCACCGTCCGCGACCTGTTGCTGGCCGGACAAATTGCCATTTGTGGTGTGCTGGTCACCTCTTCGATGGTGGCAGTGCGAGGGCTGGTGCGCTCGCTGCACAGCAACTTCGGGTTTGAACCGCAGAACGCCATCTTGGCGGATACGGATCTCACTATGGCCGGTTACAGCGGCGACCGAGTCCCCGCAATGCAAAAGCGCATGATAGAGGCTCTGGAGGCGATTCCGGGTGTCAAGTCCGTGGGCCTGGTGGACTGGTCACCATTATCCGGGGGCGGGAGCAGATCGATAATCTTTGCCGACCAGACCACAGATTTCAGGCCGGCGAATGCCGCAGCCTCAGCCCTAATGTTGAACATATCTCCCGAATACTTCAACGCGGCCGGCACCGCCCTGCTGACGGGCAGAGCTTTCACTTGGCACGACGATAAAGATGCCCCACCCGTCGCCGTGATCAACCAGGAGTTTGCGCTCAAAATCTTTGGCTCGGTAAAGAACGCCATAGGCAGGTATTACAGGACGCGGGGGGGAAAGCGCGTACAAGTGGTGGGCATTGCGGAACCTGGTAAATATGAGAATCTCACCGAAGACCCGCAGCCCGCCATGTTCCTGCCCATCCTGCAATCGCCGTCGAGTGCGACTTATCTGGTGGTGCGCTCGGAGCGCGATCCGCAACAACTGGCGGCAGCCATGAGGAGCACCTTGCACGACCTGGATGCAGGGCTGCCTTTCTACATTCAAACCTGGAGCCAACAACTGGACGGTATCGCTCTGTTGCCCTCTCGTCTGGCGACCTTGTCGTTGGGCGTGCTGGGAGTGATGGGAGCAATGCTGTCTGTAATTGGCATCTTTGGAATGGCAGCACATTCCGTAAGCAAGCGGTTGAAGGAATTGGGAATTCGTGTCGCCCTCGGCGCCCAGCGTAGGGAGGTTTTGCAGGCAGCGCTAGGACGCGCTTTCAAACTACTGGCTTTTGGTTCGGCAGCCGGATTGCTCATGGGAATTTTGGCGAGCCCGGTGCTCGCTTCCATCGTGTATCACGCCACGCCCCGCGATCCGTTGGTCCTGACTGGGGTTGTCCTGGCTATGTCACTACTGGGGCTGCTGGCAACCTGGATTCCGGCGCAACGCGCGCTGTCGGCTGATCCGTTAATACTGCTCCGCGAAGAGTGAATCGGGTTTATCGAAAGGCTGAACGTCGGACTCAATCGTTTGGGAAAGAGCCCAAAGCCTGATAAGACGGTACTGGTTCGAGGTGACCCCGCCACAGCCACTTTAGCGACGCCTTGGGGATTGCGTCCGGTTGACGGGCAAACCGGAAGTTACGTTTTCAGGCGGATTCCGACGACGTTGTCCCGAAGTCGGCTTCGGGGACATCGCGATGGATGTCCTCCAAGCCCGTTTCCGGGTTGCCGACAACCCTGGAGTTGCCGACTCGTCCGACCCGCTGGGCACTGCCACGCAATCTGGCTGGATTGCCTCACCCTCGACCAGAAAGCTATAAGATCTCATGGCACCTTTCATCGTTCTTGTGACATTATTCGCATTGCTCAGTATTCTGGGTCATTTTCAGATTCCTGTCGCGTTTGGTTGGTGGACATCTTTGCGTCTTGCGCTCGCGGGCATGTTCTTGCTTACGGCCTCGGCACACTGGGGCAAACGTCCATGCATCGCGACTACGACTGACGATTGCAGGTCGGCCGGTGGAGGCCCTGCTTCCTCGATCACTCCTGCAAATCGTGTTCTTGACGGCGACAATCGCAGTTTTTGTTGCTGGTAAGTGAAGCATGGTGCTGGCTTACTTCTATGGGCTTCTTGATAGTTTGCTCCTCCTCTATATACGGTGGGGACTGTGGGGGATGGGCGAACCGCCCATTACGTT
>Ga0210402_10000345_pt1 | contig 52590 bp, 50 predicted proteins | sample IncBWC7MmetaG_FD_161055 | JGI IMG/M metagenome (GOLD analysis project Ga0210402, IMG submission 161055) | Forest soil microbial communities from Barre Woods Harvard Forest LTER site, Petersham, Massachusetts, United States - Inc-BW-C-7-M | ecosystem: Environmental > Terrestrial > Soil >... | reverse complement strand
AGGTCGTCACGAGGGGAGCCTTCCATTGCTCTCTATCGTGGCATGAGATCCCCAGCTTGTCCAGCCTTTTCTTTCAGGGTGACCGGACGGGCCAGATTTGTTCGCGCTTAACCGCTAATCAATTACCGCTCCTTGGGTACATCCAGTTTTCCGCGCAGATGCCAATAATCGGTGCACAAAAAGTCAGTGGACTTTCCGCGTCTACCGCCTTGGCTGTACTCGGGAGGGTTCGACACATCTCCAGGACCTTCGCCCACGTCCTGTCTGCGCTGGTGCTCCCAGATGGCTTCCCAAGCAGCCCGCTTCGTAAGTCCCGACTCGGTGTAAACGTGTGTGGGGTGATTGGGCACAGACTCGCGTTGCACTAGGTCCGATATGAGCACGTCAAGGTTGAACGAAGCGGAGCCTGAGTAGTACTCCGCCACGATGGCAAACTGTTTGTCGGGCATGAGATCCGCCGCGACACGTGAGAGGGTAAACGAAGCGTCTCGCATAGCGGCTGCCTGCTCAATCCTGTTAAGCAACCACTTTTCCATCTGCTCAGCATCTAATTTCTCGCGGAAATCACATTCTCGGATATTGAGCTCCGTATCCCTCCAGAGACGCTTGAACAAGTAGCACTCGACGGCAGCAACGGTCTTGTTGTTCCGAATCTCAAGCTCACGAGTGTCAGTGACCTCCTGGAGCTCTGGCATTACATCGTTCTCGCAAGTGTCGCACTCCGCATCTTTCGCACTGACTGGCTGGCCCCGCTCGATTACGAAGCTACGGTGACCACCGACCCGTTCAAAGGCGCGCTGACCCCGAGCAATGCGCCCGCTACTCAGATGGCTCACTAGCGGGCGAGTAGTTAGGCCGAAGAGGAAGTAAACGAGCCAGTCGATCTCCTCCTGTAAGAAGATCATTCGTTGACGAACGTCGTCATGGCCGCGCCAGCGCTCAGCGAAAGCGCTCCTTAATCCAGCGACGGAGGTTGCCCGCTGAACCCAAGCGGATGTGCTCAAGAAGGATGTGCGCTTTCTCGCCATTGCATCAATGCGACGTCCGAGATCAAGGAGCACTTCTCGGTGAGCCCCTAAGTCCGGGATGGGCAGCATCTGCAATCCCGTGCCCGCAATCTCGTACGCGAACCGCTCTGGGTCAGGGTGATTCTTGTTTGCAGCTGTCGCTCCCCTTGATTGGAAGATTTGCTTCATCCAAAAACAGGCGACCGACGAATTGAGTACTGCCAAAACGGAAACATAGGCGTCTTCAGATGCGGTACCGCGAAGTTTTAGGACGGGAGCCTTGTTGTTGAACACGAACTGCCCCCGCTCAATCGCGAAATGATTGTGCGTGGCGAGTGACGAATAAGTGATTCGGAACGGGACGCTATATCTTTCGGAGATCCACCGCATCCAGCCCCACCATTGGGGATCCGTCTGTTCGCGCGGGCCAGAGAATGAGCCCACCTTTCCGAGACTCGTTCGGAACTTCCAGAGGTGGATGGGGCGAGCTAGATCTCCGCTAAACGGTAGAAGCTCAGCTTGTGCTCCGTAAGGACAAAGCGCTTCCTTTTCGGCTGATAAGCCCCAATCCCGAACCCCAGCTCCCGTGAGCAGCGGGCGAATTAGCTCAGATGGATAACCAAGGCGCGCGAAGGTACCGAAAGGCTGATAAAAAGGCTGGTCAAGTCCAGCGAAAGACGCATAGCCGATAAACTCCACGAGGTCGCCGAGGTGCGTCTTGGCCGCATCCAAGCGAGACTTAAGTGTGGTAGTTGCAGTGTCCGCTAGATTCCAGGGGTGCGCTGCCAATACGATGCGAGCGACATCAACCGTGACGGCATTCTCGTCCTCGTAGCTAGTTTCTGTCGCGAAACCGATAAGGCATTATTCTTCAATGAGTTGACCCGATCCTAAGGCGATGGGGTTGCGGCTCAGCTTGCAGTAGTTTGCGAGAACCTGAGGGACTCCCGCGGGTCTGTGTTGAGCTTTCGAGCCTGGTCGGCCCGCGCGATTCTGATGATGGGGCAGATTTCTCCCGGCGCTCCGAGGCACACGCTGGTCCAAGGATGTGGCTGACTAATCGCCGGGATTTCGGTGAGCCTACTTCGCCTGAGAAAAAAACAAAAAGTGAAATAAATGTTCCGAAAGGGATTGACAAAATCGGCACTCTATGGTTTCATTCTTATAGATGAAGCAAGAAGCCATCTTCAACGCCCGCGCCAAGCTGGCTGCCGCCCTCCCTTCCGCTACCGAGATCCTCCGCGGCTCCTTGCTCCACCGCCACATCCGTCACCGCTCCGGCTGTGCCGTTTGCGCCAAAGGCCCCGGCCACCTCGTCTGGGTCTTGACCGTCAGTTATCCCGGCGGCCGTACTAAACAGATCAGTCTCTCCGCCGAACAAAAGGTTCTCGTTCAACACTCGCTGCGCAACTACCGCAAACTGAAAGACACCTTGGAGCGCATCTGCGAGTTGAATCTGCAACTGCTGCGCCCGGAGAAGAAAGCATGAGCCGCCTTACCCAACCCCAACTCAGCTTTGCCGATCTCGAACTGCGCCACCAAGGCGTCCACCTCGACCCGCTCCTGCAAGGCATCCTCACTTTCCTGGACGACCATGCCGCGCTGGTGGAACAAGTACGCCAGGATTTGGTGCGCGGGCTGAAGAACCCCAACACCGGCCGCGACGGGATTACCCCGGCACAGACCTTGCGCTCGCTCATCCTCATGCGCGTCAAAAATTGGGATTATCGCGAGTTGCGCGAACGCATCAACGACGGCCTTACCTTGCGCACCTTTACGGACTTCGACTGCCACCGCGTGCCCAAGCATGATGCTTTCAACCGCGCTTTCAATCGGCTCACCCCAGCCACCATGCAAGCCATCAATCAGACTGTGATCCAGACCGCCGTCCAACTCGGTCTGGAAGATGGCAAGCAGTCGCGCGTCGATACCACCGTGGTGGAAACCGATATCCATTTTCCTACTGATGCCACACTCTTGTGGGACACGGTGCGCACGGTCACGCGGTTGATCGAGGATCTCCATGAGACTCTCCCGCGCGGGGTACAAGGCTTCACCAATCGCACGCGTAGCGCTCGCCGCCGCATGCAAGCCCTCGAACGGATGACGGCCCAGGAGCGGCACACCCAGCAGGAGCCGAAATACCGCGAACTGCTCGGCATCACCGGGCAGGTTCTGGAAAACGCGCGCCAAGCAGTAAAAAAGGCCAGTCGGGTCAAAGGGATGGATGTCATGGAGCAGGCGATGGTGGATCAACTCCGCAAGGAGATCACCGCATACTGCGAGTTGGGGGATCGGGTGATCGGCCAGACCCGGCGAAGAGTCATCGACGGAGAGCAGGTTCCCGCCGAGGAGAAAGTGTATTCGATCTTCGAATCCCACACCGATCTGATCAAGCGCGGCAAGGCGCGCAGACCGGTAGAGTTTGGTCACAAAGTGTTCCTGGCGGAAAGCGCGCAGGGCCTGATCACCGACTACCAAGTGCTGGACGGCAATCCCGCCGACACCACCCAAGTGCGGCCTTCGCTGGAGCGACATCAGCAAATCTTCCACTGCGCTCCTGATTTGTATGCCGGGGATCGAGGCTTTTACAGTGCTGAAAACTTGGATGAGTGCCAGAAGGCTGGAGTGAGTCAAGTGAGCATCCCGCAGCGCGGTGGGCAGAAGACCGCCGAGCGGGAAGCCTTGGAGCGCAGCCCGGCATTCAAAAAGGGTCAACGCTTCCGCGTGGGCATCGAGGGCCGCATCTCGGTACTATTTCGGGGTCGCGGAATGAAGCGCTGCCGGGCCCAGGGTCGCGAGCGCTTTGAGGTGTTGGTGGGCGCGGCGGTGCTGGCCAACAACCTGCTGCGCATTGCCGAGATGCTGCGGCAGGGCAAACCGGCGCGCGCTAAAAAGGCAGCATGACCGTCCCTCTACAGCAGTCATACCTGGCCAATCCATGGGCGAAGTGTGTACGCACCAGCCTCCCGTTCCGGTGCACCGTAGTCCGCCGCCCAACTCGATGCTCCGGACGAGCTACATAAGCTTCCCATTCGCTTCATAGCTATAGATGAAACACACTGAGGCGAAGGTGCGTCCGCTCACCGTTAGATAACAGTCTTATTATCAATGGTTTCGCGACAGAAACTAGCTAGGGGACTCTGCGGCAACCGCGATACTTCTCCATACGGGAGCCGTCGCAGGGTCTACCGGAGTTCCGAGTTCCCCACGTTTGTTGACAACGACTTTGACGTTCTCCGACTCGGGGCGACGGTTTCGGAGAAAGAGAATCACCGTCGGTGTTCCGTGATTCGGTATCTGTACCTTCGAGGTGTCAACGATCATCGTAAGATCGGAGTGCGCGAGCACGTCTCGCACAAAGGACTGGCCGAATCGCTTCTTCATGAAGTTGTTGGCGATAATGACTCCGACGAATCCCTGTTCTGCGCTGAGCTGGATACACCTCTCAGTAAATGGTGCCCCCAAGGAGTACTGCTCTCTTGCTGAGAGGTAGCGCTGACGACGTCCAATCTTCTCTTTGTGGTAGCGCTGTCGGGACTTATCCGCCTCCGTGATGTAGGGAGGGTTTGCGACAACAGCTTGGAACTTCGTAGCGAAGACCTTCTTGAGCGCGGCACGAACATCGGAACGCGTCAACGTCGCACGCGGCTTCTCCTCGACTTGCTTGAACAATGCGTACTGGAGCGATGGGTTCTGCTCCTCACGCTCTACCTGCTCCAACCCGTCCGCCCAGTACACATGGGGATGAAAACGAGCCGCATCCGCGAGATTCGTCACACCCGCAAGCTCGGCGGCAGTCATGATGAGGCGCGCGCGAGCGAGAGCGCAGGCGTAGTCGTTGAGGTCAACGCCAACGACCCGATCGAGCGCATGCGTGACGACCTCAACGGGATTCCAGTTCGGGTGCTCCGGGGCGGTTGCGGCCACGAGGCGCTTCAGCCCGTCGATGAGAAAGTGGCCCGACCCGCACGCGGGGTCGAGCAGGCGTACGTCGTCAGGACCGAAGGTCTCGATCGCCGGTGTTAGTGTTCGGTCGAGGATGAACGTGCGCACAAAGTCCGGCGTTTGACACAAGGCGAAGCGCACTTTAACGACCGGATCGAGGTCCTGGTACAGGTCGCCCATCAACTCGCCCTCGAAATGCTCGTCGTCAAAGCCCCACACCGCGCCGGTGTCAGCGTCACGGTGCCGCCAAAACGCGATGAGCGCGCGCGACAATTCGTCGGAGGGCACCGCCACCTCCGCGGGCTGCAGGCTGAATAGCTCCGGCAGGCCACCCTGGGGGCTCGCGAGGTCGCGATAGATCCAGCGCAAGAATGCGGTCTCGCCGAGATGCGGCGCTAGCCGCTCGAAAAGCTGTTGCGACTCAGCGTCGAGCAATCGGCCCGGCGCGAGCAGGCCGCGGTCTTCGAGCACGCGGACGTACACCGATTTCAGCACCCAGAGTACGGCTGCGCGCCGCGAGAGCAGATCGGTCCAGACTTCGAAGTCCTCCGCCACGCGCTCGTCTGCGTGCAACTGCTCGGCGCGCACGCGCGATGGGCCGGGTGCGCGCATCTTCGTCCGCAGGTCTGCGGCGTTCTTCGCGACGTGATCACGGAGAGCTGTAGTCAATTGAATTCGGTCGCTCGGCTTCATGTGTGACTCGGCCCGGGCAGCGGGTTTAGAAGAGGCAAAGTCGCGCCTTCGAGATGCCACATGGCGGGGCCCTCGTTGAAGCGTGGCTGGCGGTTGTGGATGACGCCGGGAACCACGAGGATCCAGAACCCGCGGCTGCCGGAGAGTGTTTCGTCGTAGAGCCGGCGGGGAAGGTCCAAAGCCTCGCAGAGCCCAAAGAGAGCCGTGTCGCCGAGGACGATCACGTTGCCTGGCTTCCCGTGATGGTCGAGCAGCCGAAACAGCGTTTCCTCTGCGGCCTCTGTAAGAGCGTCGCGCTGTGCGACGAACCGCTCAGCACGTTCTAGCGACGCGATCTCGCCCGCACGGGTCGTGAAGAACGCGTCCTCGTAGGACACCCAGAGGCCGTTGAGCGCAGCGGCGACCGAGCGGCCGATTTCGGCGTGTCGCTCGGGAGGCGTTACTAGCATGCGGAAGCCCCGCGATGTCGAGGCGTCTTTCAGCATGTCGCGGATCACCAGTTCAGGGCTGCGTTCAAGTCCGAGGTGGCCGGGAAGATCGTCGGCTTCGAGCGCAGGTGCTGCTACGATCGATCCCGCTCGACCGGGCAGCACTATCTGGCCCTGCACGCGGCAGTCGAGGTCTCCCAGAATAGCCAGCAGGTTGGCCGGGTCGGGGTACGGCGTGCGTGGACCGAAGACGCGACGAACGCGACGCTCAAGGTTGTCGAGAGCGATGGGCTCCCGCGTTTGGTCTATTACGAACGCAATGCTTTGCTTGGGGTCGACGGGACCAATGAAGAGGTGGCCGGTCTCGGTGATCTCGACGTCCTCGCAGAGCCGCACGCCGAGCGCAAGGGGATCGCTCTCGAACTGAGGCAAGAGGCCCGCTAGGGTTCGACGTGCGGTGTCCGGCTCCACGGGCGGCCATTGCCCGGCCAAGCGCAGGACCTCGGCGGCGAACGCCTTGACTGTATCGCGGTCGAAGATCGGCCTGGCAATGAGCGGCTGCTCCGCACCATCAACCTCGAATATGTGAGCTCGCCCAAGCGACAGGCGCACCATCAGCCGCACAATACCAGCACCCGTTACCACTCCGGCGGGCCACTCGCTCTCGAAGCGCTGGCCGATTTCGTCGAGGCGCACGATCCCCCCGAAGCCATCAATGACGGCGTCGAGCGCCGCTGTGAGGTCAGCGAGGACGCCGAGATCGAGCCGCTCGAACCCCTTCGACAGATCGAAGCTGATCTGGGGCTGACTCTTGCCCAGGTCGTCGGCGATCTGCCCCTGCGACTCGGCTTCCCCCGTGATGCCGATGGAGCGCTCGACCGCGATGCGGTGCGCATCGCTGAGTGGCCGAGACGCGAGCTCCCATAGCCGGTCAAGTGTGTGAGCCGAGTCGTCCTTGCCGGTCGTGTACCCCCGGAACTGGTGCAATGCTTCGACGACATCCGAAAGCTTCTTGCGACCGATGCCGGAGAGCTGAAGGAGCTCCGTGCGAGTGAGCGAAGCCACAGCCCCCACCGTTGGCAGCCCGGCCTGAGCGAGCGCAGACCTGAGTGCCTCACTCAGCGGCAGTTTTCGTACCGGCTCGGGCGAGTCGCACAGGTCCGCAACGAGGGGCGGTTCCGCCTTCGCGGTCGATGGATCGGCCGCGGCAATTCCTCGGACGACAAGCGCCTCCTGGAAGGCAACTATGTCGTTCGACGTCTTCGTACCGATCGCGTGGAGAGCGCGGATCTGGGTCGCCGGCAACGCCAGGAGCTCACCAATGGTGTGCACCTGACACCGTGCGAGCGCGTTGATGGCACGCCGGGAAAGCCCAGCGAGACGCAACGGCGTTGTTGCGTCGAGCTGTGTAGGCGTCGGCAGCGCCGGGGAAATCACTGCGTCCTCGCCGAGCGCCACCAGGAGGGCATCTCGCATGGCGCGCGCGGACGGGAATCGCTTCTCCGGAATCGGGTCGAGCGCTTTCCGGAAAAACGCGCACAGCCCCGAGGGTTGGATATCATCCTCGCCCACGAGAGGAGCCTGCCCGGGCTCAGGAACGCGACCGTCATAGGCATGCCTGCCGGAGTACAGCTCGAATAGGCAGAGGGCCGCGGCGAAGCGGTCCGTCGCGTGCGTCCAGCGCGCGCTTGCCGGATCGCGGTAGAGTGCGGTCCCGCCGTACGGGGCGTCCTCGGGCATTGCAGCGAGGCTGAAATCGATGATTGTCAGGTGACCATCACTCACGAGCAGGTTGTCAGGCTTCAGGTCCTTGTGCGTGACCGACTTCTGCTCGAGGTAGTCGAGGCCGGCGATGAGATCCTCCGCGAGCCGACGCTGGACGGTGGACTCGACCGAATCCTGCTGCGTCATCCATTGCCGCAGCGTGACGCCACTGACGCGCTCCATAACGAGGGTGAGCCGACCCTCGACCATCTTGGTCAAGTCGATGACCCGCACAATGTTTGGATGGTCGAGTCCCGCGAGGACCTGGTATTCACCGCGGAGCGCCTCTTCGGCTGCATCATCGCTTCGCGCGATCTTGAGCGCGCGCGTACGACCACTAACAAGGTGGCGCGCGGCATAGACGACGGCCATCCCTCCGTGACCAAGACGTGAGACCACCTCGTAATCGGCCCCGATTCGCGTTCCGGGCTGAACGTTGTCGGGGTCGAGCGGCACATGACCGAGGTTCGTCATGACAACCTGCGTCGCGGATGATGGGTCTCTTCCGACTCGAACAGCTTCAATGGCATCCCCCAGGGAGCCGAAACGATCTGTAGGCCGCAACTCAACCATCTTCGCGACCGCTTCATCGAGCCTCAGTGGGATCCGCTGCGCGATATCACGCACGCGCCGCATAAGCCGGCGGGCCGCCATCAGTTGCCGCGTGCTCTCAAACAGGGACCGTCCCGTGAGAATCAGTGCAAGCATCGCTCCAAGGCTGAACTGGTCCGACGCAGGTTCTGCACTGCTGAACGCGGTGACCACTTCCGGGGCGGCATAAACCAAGCGGTCATCGGTCACGCTTGTAAACGAGATGGTGGAATCGACCGCTATCTGCTTCGCCAAGTCGAAACCCGTTACGCGAATTTGTGTTGGGTCTTGTCTGTCTTCGACTAGTACTACGTCTGGACGCAGTAGGCGATGCACAACGCCTTGTCGATGAACTTCCTCGATGGTAGCTGCAATCCGTATCCATAAATCGGTCCGTGCCCGCAGGTCCGCCCGCTCCTTGCCGCGCGCATCGGGCCCGTACCGCTCGACCCAAGTCGTGAGCGTGATGCCCTTGAAATACTCGAGTGGAAGAACAATCCCCGCTTCGTCGGAGAACGGCGGATCTGCGGTGAGGACGCCTTCGCTACGGCCAAGTCGACCAAGTACTTGAGCCTCCCATCTTGCTCGCTCAGTAACACGGTCACGTTGAGCATCCGTCGCAAGCGGCGGGATGCTATAGATCCGGAGTACGCGCTCGGCTGAAGACAATGTGTTGCGACCAAGCAGTTCCGTGAATGTCTCGTGATGGTCGAGCGTCTCGACCACTTCGTACTCACGAACGCGACGAACAGGTCGCGGACCGCTCTGGGCGCCCGTAAAGAGCTCGAGGAGCTCGCGTTCCGCGAGCGATGAGGACGTTCTCGCCCGGCCTTGACTGAGACGCTCGATGAGTGCGTCGTCTTGCAGGGCAGCCAGGATCGTCTTCCGCGTGTGAACCCTGTCGTTGCTGGCTGGCCCGCGCACGCCGACGTCGGTCGTCGCGGAGAGGAAGACGAGCCCCTCCGTCCACACCTGACCGGACTGGTAGCTTGCATTTCGCAGGTGTGTCTTGAGCACCTGCGACGTCAGACGGTTCAGCTTCAGCGGACTTCGGATTTTGTCAGGAAGCCACCAGTCGTTATCCGTGCCCTCGATGCGGCCTCGGTACGATTTGATTTCGACAACAAAGATCGCGTGGTGGGCAACGACAACAGCATCCAGCTCGTAGACCACACCACTACGCTCCACGAGCCAGGGGTTGCCATAAACCGTGTAGTCGGACGGCAGGCCTTCTACCAAGAACCTAAGGGCCTGTCTCTCCGCGTCGTGCGCGGGCTCGCCAATCGGGATGAATTTGGCAGGCATTTTCAGACGAGGAGGGCCTTTGCCGTCGGGAACCAGATGGCGAGCTGGTTCTCCACTTGGAACAGCCCTCCTTTGTCAGGGTGAAGGCCCACTACGTAGTCGAACGATCGTTGCCGCAGGGAGTGCGCAGAATCTTTCAGCCCATCGATCTCGACCCGCAACACGAAGTCAGAGTGCGGTGCGGCTAGGTCCAGTCCGACGATACCGGCAAGCGTGAGTTCCTGCCACGTACTGCATGCGACGAGAAAGTTGTCCTGGATTGTCAGGTCCCGCTGCGTGGAAACGATGTGATGCGCCAACTGTCCGCCGGTGCCGGGCAGTTCGAGAACCCGCTGGTGCGACCGGACGGCCTGCAACTCCGAGCGAGCCATGCGCGTCGGAAGTCCGAGGAGTCGCGCCTGATCGAGAACATAATCAGAGCCCGACCCAGTCCGGGATAGTGAGCCGATGGAGGTTAGCCAGGCATCCGACAACGATTCAGGGAGGCGCTCAAGATTCATCGGTCCGCCCACGGCGGAAGGATCAAACGGAACTCGGTGTAGGACGGCGGCGTCCTCAAAGAGCAGCGCGATGAAATCAGTGCTGGTCAGCCGTCCGCGAAAGCGACTCCACGTGTCGAGCTTCGGTTCACTGAGCCTCGGCGTGCGCCGACCAGCCGCCTCATCCCGGGCAATAGCGTGGAGGAGCGAAGCCGCCCAAATGCCGGTCGGCCGCTGCTCATTCGTGAGATCAGCAACGTCTAAGCTGCGCATCAACTATCCTCACCCGGAAGGGCGTCGGTTCCGCCACCGTCGCCTTTGGCGCCCTCCGCGGCGGACCCACTCATAAACTTCGGACAGCTTGAACTTCCAGAGGCGTCCACCCGCTTGGCCGACAGGCCCCGACGCTCTATCCAGCGATAGATGGAGTCCTTTACGACACGGTTCTGGCAAATTCTGCCCCTCCGGCAGCGGGAGTCCAAAATCTCATCTTTTTATCCTAATTATACAGCAGTCGATCTTAGTCGGTTCAGTTGTCTTCCAGTCTGCTTAGCTTAGCTTAGCTAAGCTAGGTGACCGAGACCGCCCCCATGCGTTCAGATGCGCTGGCTAGCTTCTGCCCTCAAGTCGCTGAGAAGCTCACTTCCCATCTCGTCTTCTGGAGGTAGCGGACGCAGGAAATCTTCGGCCAGACGTTGCTTCCTATTCATCAAGACATCGAGGCGCTCATCGAACGAGGGCGCGACTCTCCCGGACGGATCCCGCAAGATTGGCAGATACACCGATACGTCCTTCGTCTGGCCGATCCGGTAGGCGCGGTCGGTGGCCTGGGACTCCACCGCGGGATTCCACCATCGTCCGTAGTGCACTACATGGTTCGCCTCGACAATCGTGAGCCCGATACCCGCCACGAACGGCGACAGGATGAGGACATCAAATCCTGGTTTGGACCGGAATTCATGCAGGATGCCGTTCCGGGTCTTGACGCCCGACGCTTTCAGCGAACCACCCCGCAGTTTGGTGTCCCCATTGATGATGCGTACCGGAAGGTGAAACTCCTCCTGAAGGACTTTGGCAAGGATACCCTGCATCGACCTGTGCCGGGCGAACACGATAGCCTTCTGCCGCTTTCCTCGAATATCATGCAGCGTCGCAAGCAAAACCCGCAATTTTGAAGACTGGCTGATCAATTCGGCGGGGGTCAGGTCCTCTGCGTCGTCAGCAAGGAGCGCGGGGTGCTGATAGAGCTGCGCGAAGCGGTGCAGCGCTGACAGAAACCGGTTGCGCCCGACCTCGGACCGCAGACCCCGCAGTAATACTTGGTGCGCGGCGATCTCCTCTTCAGACATACTGCAATCCAGCCTGATGATGTTCTTTTGGGGCAGATCGGCAACCTGGGACTTCGTGCGCCGGAGGAGGAACGCATGTGGCTGTTGGAACAGCAGTGTCTTCTTCAGATCCAGCAGTTGTTGCCCTTGATCGCCTCCCCCCTGTGGCTTCTCAAAACGCTCCACGAACTCTTTCGCCGAGCCCAGCAAACCGCGCTGCAGTACATCGCAGAGATTCCACAGATCGAGCAAGCGGTTTTCAACGGGTGTACCCGTGCACGCAATGTGCAGATCCGCTTCGATCGCCTTCATGGCGTGAGAGAGCTTGGTGCTCGGTATCTTAAACTCTTGCGCCTCGTCGCTTATAACGAAGGACCACAGCGGCTTCCCGTCTTTCAGGTACGCGAAGCTATGCTGGTAGTTCTTCAGCGTCTCGTAGTTGGTGATCACGACTTTGTGACGTTGGATTCGGTTCAGGTCCAACACTGGCTTGCCGATTTCAACCTCTGGACCTTCGGCATCGTGGCGACGTAGTTGCGCTAGTTGATCGCCGTGAAGCGAAAGGACCGGCCAAAAGATCACACCGTCGTTTGTGAAAAAGTTTTCCATCTCCTTCTCCCAGGTTCGTGTATCGAGGAGAATGAGGGGCGCAACGATTAATATAGGGCGAAACGGCGGTTCGCTTCTTGACAGGTCCGGGAACTTCCCAGACTCTATGCACCACGCCAGAAAGGTAAGGATCTGGACGGTCTTCCCTACACCCATGTCGTCGGCGAGTAAAACGCCTTTGCGGCCAGGAATCTGCGCACAGGTCTGCAGCCACTGCACCCCATCTTCCTGATGTGGATGGAGAGTGCGGTCTGGCCTTAAGGCCTGCGGCCGTTCGTAGCCGGCGGCGCCGGCGAAGCGCTTGGCAATCTCGGCTTCGGACGCAAAACCGCTTCGAACAGATTCCTCGTTGGTTTCGATGAGCAGGTATTTTTTGGGAGCCGGCGTTCGCGCTGGGTTGTCCTCTTCAATTGGCGCGGTCGAATCCACGGCGGCATCGCCTTCGTGCCGAGTCGTAGTGCCCGAATCAGTTACCGCCTGCGGAACTGGCGAATCCCCGACACTTGCCTCCTGACGGTGTCCATCGCGAGGCTCCTGGCCCTGTGCTGCATCATCGTGGGACGGCGGGTTCCCACCCGTTTCGCGCTGCCAGAGCTTCGCCATGTCCGAATCCCCGAATTGGGGGCGCGGTGTCGGGGCGAACTCGAATTCACCAATACCGATTACGCGCTGGCCGTACGGAAGCGCGATCTGATCGGCAATGCCGTCGAAGACTTGAATCGGATCGCGCTTGAGCCTTTCCTTCAGATCCCCTTTGACACTGCGGACCCGCTTCATTCGCCAGAGAACTTCGTGCTGCTCATCGGTCAGAACGATTCGGACGCGCGCTAATCCGGGCCTATCCAGCGTGTAGAACTTCTCGGCCCCTGGATTTCGCTCAAACACCTGATGGAACTCTTCACTCGCGAGTTCATCGCACTTCGGAAGAAACGTGAGAGCGCCATCTTCGTCCTCCTTCATATCAAGGCCAAGCGCAGAGGGAACTACCACATCGTTGCTGCGCAGCGTGCTATCCAGGATGGCGCCGACCTCCGTTGCGCAACCCTTCACCTTCGCGAATGCCAGCCAACTCTCCTGCGGAGTTTTCGCCTCCGGGGATAGAGCGTTGAACGCATCCATCGCCTCAACCAGGCTATACATCTGAAAATCCAGCAGAAAAACCTCTGGACTGGCCGCACGCTTCACGTAGTAGCCTAAGCGGTCAACATGCACCGGCTTGCCGGCCAGGAGGAATGCGTACCGATACTGAAAGTCGGGCCGCCCTACGTCGCTTTTGCGATCGATCTTCAGCAGGAAGGGGCTGTGTGGTGTCCAGGCCCCGATCAGACTTACTGGCATGTCGTCTTGGATCGATTGGAAGTTTGCGTAAGGAACCCGAATAGCGCCAGCCGCCTCTTCTGCAAGTCCCAGTTCAAGCAACTGTTCGACCTCGATCGCGGAGCGCCAGGCGCCCGTTGATGCCAGGGCGTCTGAAGGCCAGTGCTCGCGCTTCGATAGTTCTCGCGGACCTCGAACGGTGAGGGCCCCCGCCTCGGCCGAAAGATCAACGGAACTGGCGAACTTGTGTATGGGAAATGTCAAGGTCTGATACCAAACTGGCTCGCCAGCGAATAAGCAGTCTTAGATTCCCAGGCACCCATATGAATAATGCGATGGGTCTTGTCGAACTTAAGATGCCTCTTCAGGTCGAAATGCGACGTCCGCATGTTGACGTTCGTAGCCTGAAAATCGCTGTAACGGAAGATGTAGGCGGCGTTTCCCGTCTCACTGAACTCCGCTACCAGGAACTGCCCTCCGTAGCCTTCGAACTTCATTAAGAACGCGCTCGTCGTCGGATGGTCTACCTTCGAAAAACAGAGAAAATCGGAATTCCCCTGGTTTGCTTTCACCTTCCAGAGATCTTGTTCCGACACCGCGACCTGGAAATCCAGAATACGGCCGTGATAATGCAGCCAGAAGTCTTTCCGCCTCTGGTTCTCACTGTTGTTGGGCAAGATGGTATTGAAGAAGAAAATGATACTATCGCGAGCCAGCCATGACAAGTATTGCCGGGCCGCCGCGGCAGACACCGTATTCCAGTTTGGAGACGAGGTGCGCATCCTGGGATCCCCAAGCCGCTTGTGCGCCTGGACGTAGTATCGGAGAGCCCGCTGGAAAGTCTCAGAGCGTTTTGCCGATTCACTGAGAATCAGTGAGCTGACCGCAGCGTAGAAAGCATCCGGCGGGGTGAGATCCGAGAGCACCTTGCCGGTAATCCACGTCAAGTACTTGAGGGTCCAGTCGTCCTTTCGGGTGCTCTCCACTTTACGAAGATACTCACACGCAACCGTGGCGGCCAACGCGCGGGCCGAAAGCCCAAGTTTGGTCAGCAGGCCAACATTGTGGTCACGAAGAACCTCATCAACCACCTTCTGCCGGGAACAGATTTCGTCCGCAAGGAACTCGGCCGCCTTCGCCGAAAATAGCGGCTTGCCAGCCAGCCATTTGCGCACAACCAGGTTCCCCGCAGGGCAGGTCGAGAGCACGGAGATCAGCAGGCCCTCTACAACGTTCGGGTCCTCCATCGTCCGCCAGAGCGCGAAGTAGGCATTCACAATTCCGTATAGACAGCGGGTCCGCTTTAATCTTTCGGGTTCCTTCACCAGGGCTGCGACCAACATCGGTCGAAGGGCCGTCTCCTCCGCGCAACAAAGCGTCCGGAACTCCAGACCGTCCAGCGCACTCAGGGCGTACCGAGCGGCGACGAACTTTGCCCAAACCGCCGAGGCATCCAATTTCGGCCGGTCCAACTTGACCACCGAACCCTTTACACGAAGCTTGAGCAGTACTTTGCTGAGGTCCTGGCAGGCATGCTGGCCCTCCAAAGGGGGAAGATTTGCCCGTTGCGAAATGACGTGCGCTTCGGCACTCATTCGTTGCATGGCGCCCAGCGTGAAGTTCACGGGACAGCCACCCTTACGGAATCGACACTGCCCGCCTTCACGCGGATCTTGAGAATTACCCTCCTGCTTTCGTCCGGCGTGGCCTCCTGTTCCTGCTCGCCGCGACCACTCGCCGACAGTTTTTCGAGGAAACAGCCACGCTTGGCCTCCATGCCCGTCAGATCGGAAAGGGCGTTCTTGACTACCTCCATCGATCGGTCCTGACTCAATTTCAAGTTCAGATTCTGACTCTCTTCCGCGGTGCGTCCCGCGTACGGATGCGTATCCGTGTGGCCTTCCACGACGATCGACTCGATGCTCGCGCGAAATTGATCGCTGCACAGTACCTCGGCAAACTCGGGGATGAATGTCTTCAGGAACTGCTCGCCCTCCGGCCGCAACGTGGATTTCCCTGTCTCGAAGTTCATCAGCCGGTCCGGCACGATCACCAGAATCGCGTTAGGGTCGCGCCCATCGGGCCGGATCGATTCTTCATTGACGACTTGCATGTCGTGCCGCAGTCTCTCGATCAAAAGTTTCGTTATGGCAGGACCTTGGCCCGCCGTGCGGTGAACGAACACCAACAGCAACAGGATGAAAATCACCATCAGAGACGTCATCAAGTCTGTCATTGAACTATTCAAATGATCGGAGCTACTTGGTTCTTCCATTGACTCGCCCCATCGCTGTTGAAATCACCGATCCCAATTCTTCCAACTGCCCGGACAACTCCTCGATCTGCGTCTGGATGTAGCTCGATGCTTCCGAAATCATCGGATTGGAAATCTTGACGATCTCTTTGAAGTTGTTTTCGATGCTCTGGTTATAGTCGCGCAGACCAGCCTGGATCGTTCCCAGGATTTTGCCCAGGCTCTGATCCAGTTCGTCGATCACCCCTTTGTAATCGGCGAATGTCCGCCGGTACTCGGACAACATCTTCTCGTTCTGCTCAGTAGAGGCTCGCAGGCTGCCCGAGGCGTCCCGGAGTTGTGCCGTGACCTGCGATTGTAGTTGACTGATACCCTTCAGCGACTCGGACTGTCCGGCAAGTCCCGTGCTGTATGCCTGCACTTGGCGGCTCGCATCCGCCATCCGGCTCAAGGCGCCAGTATTTTGAGAAATCACTTCCGCCAGAAACTCTCGGGCTTTCAACAGCGATTGGCCGGCTGTCTGAAACTCACTGCTGCGGGCCTCCATGTTCGCCAATAGGCCTTCCAGGCGCCTCGCGGTAGCTTCCGACCACTCGCCGGTTTGGTCCAATACCTGTTTTGCGGAGCTTTGTGCCTGTTTGGCAACATTGTCCGACGCCGCCATCATATCTTGGGAGAGCGTGCCGACCCTCTCAGCCAAATCACTCACCACCAACGTCAACTGCGAGCGGACAGAGCCCAGGTTTTGGTCGGCAGACTCCTGCATACGCACCATCAACCCATTCATTAAGGCGGTGAGAGCCTCACTCTGCTCCCTGCCGGTCCTCATTTGGTCGGACGTTGACTGGTCTGCCTTCTCGATAATCGCAGTGAACGATGCTTGCATGGCGCCGAACTGCGTATTCATCTCGGAGAGCATGTGCCGGGTTGCCTCAAGTGTCCCCTGCACATTGCCGAATTCCTGGTTGGTTGCTCCCGTCAATGCCTCATGGAAGTCCTTACCCATCTTCGAGAGGGCGCTGACCAGCGACGTTTCAAGCGATGTGACCAGCGAACGAATTTCGCCGGTTACCGAATCCTGCTTTTGTGCTTCCAGGCCCACGATGGCGGTTTTCAGGCTGTCCAGCGTGTCGTTCATCTGCTGCATTGTTGGCCGGAACTCACTTTGCAGCTTCTCCGCTACTCCGGACGACATTCCGCTTGCCAAGGCTGGAACAACGGCGAAATTGAAGGCGCCGACCAACCGATCCACAACATCGCTGCTGATGTTGCTAACCGACACTGTCTGATCATGGGTGTATCTTCGAATATCCAAAAGAATCCTGGATGGAGGGAGATCAGGAATTGCCTCGCCTACTGCGGCGATCAGTTGTTCATAACTGGTCCGAAGACTGCGGACGGCGCTCTTCTCGTACAGCGTGAATAGGATACTCAGCAGCAGGGCGACGATAGAGCTGAGGAATTTGCCCGACAGACCATTGATGAGGACGTCGATGCCACTGATGGGGTCGACCGTGTTCGTCTTATCGTAATGCACGCCGTATAGCGCCCATAGGATGGCGATAAACGTGAGCGTCAAGCCAGCGCCCGTCAGCAATCCCGGGAACGCGCTGAAAATGGCGGAGTGGAAACGCTTCCCGACGACGACCTCGTATGGAAGTACCTGGCGCGGCTTCTCTGTGAGAAACCACCCTTCAACGTCTTGCGGACTGGTGTAGTGCTCGATGTGGGAGTCGACCGCAGTCCACCACCCTCGGGGGACCTCGCCGAGCTTTTCACATCGGCTCCGAGTTTCATCGAGCGCGGCGAGTGGGAGTCCGTCCCGGCGCTGCAATTGCCTGCCGTTGTTGCCTGAATTGAGCGCATCGGTGAGAACTCCTATCTGCAATCCGACTCGCCGAGTCTGGCGAAGCAACTCGAAAGTAATCGCGATTGCGACAACGATCAAGATGACGCAGCCGTAGCGAACGATTTCGGGAATCGAATGTAGAAATGGGAGCACGGGCTGCTTCGCCTCGGAATGTACTGTGCCTGACGGCACCTTATGTATTGTTTTTAACACAGTGCTACTTCCGCTGCTAGCGGGACTCTACTGAGAATCGCCAGTAAACTCCTGCTAGCTCCAATGCAAAGCGTCTGCCCTGCTCCCGCACCGGTGAAACCGCTCGCTGAACTCCTGGCGGCAGGTCTTGATGGCGACGGCGCGGCCGAGCCGGGTGTGGAACCGTCAGTGTCACCTATGCCCAAATTGCCGAACTCCGAGCCATGCTGTCCGGTGGCTCGACCGAACCTGCCGTCGCTTCCGCACCGCCGAAGCACAAGCGACGAGAGATGAGTGCCGCTGGACGTGCAAGGATCGCAGCAGCGCAACGGGCAAGGTGGGCGGCGTCAAAGAAGGCGGCTGAACCGTCAGCCCCAGAAGCAACACCCAAACCGAAGCGGAAACTGAGTCGTGCTGGAAGGGCAGCAATCATCGCCGCCACAAAACGGCGTTGGGCGCTGAAACGTGCTGCCGACGCTGCGAAGGCGCAACCCTCTGGAAAGAGGAAGACCGCCGCCAAGAAGACCACGGTCAGGAAGGCGGCAAAGAAGTCGGCGACGAAGAAGCAGACGGCCACGGCTTCTACACAGTCCGAGGCGCAAACTGCCGGTTAGGGGAAAGCGATGGGGTCGGATCGCTACCTCCCCTACCTGCCCATAATACTGGGCTGGATTCAGCAGACGCTCGACGCCCATGCTCCATGAGATGCGGGCCGTATCGTCATTCAACATCGGGTTTGAGGAACAACCGATGAGTGGCATCATTTATTTGGATACGTACTTCGTTGAACCGAGGGTGATGAATCCCTGCACTTCCACGTACTAGTCCACGTTCAAAGGAATTCCTCTTGTTGTACGCCGCTGGTTTGGCCGAGCATGAGTACCGTAATTTCCCGCTCGAAGCGATGGCCTTCGATCATCAGCGCAGATTTGAGGCCAGCGATCCGCCGTACTCGGTGGAAAAAGAAGTCCGGGTGCAGACGTTGGCTTTGAAGCCTACGATCTGAATTATCTCCAGGCCATGGTTCCCTAATTGATAGGGACAACCGGCCAGGGGCCTAGAGTGATCGACTCCGGTATCGCCTCTCCCGGCTGTCGCCTTCCCATTCTGTGCTCTCGCCGCCCTAGTCGGACAGCCGAATGCGCAAGCGCCCAAAGTGCTTTCCACCGGCTGGAGAACAGAAGGTAGGTTAATACCCCAGGATCATCTCGACGGCAACGATCACAAGCCCAATCGCAACGGCTCTTTGAACATTCCGATTCGCCAGGAAAGCTGAAGGCAAGCGGTACGGCCCGCCAGCCACGATCAGAGAACAATAGCGAATATCAGGAGAGCCACGCCAGCGAACCTCAATGCTGTTCGTAGTCGGCGGGAAATGGCATCGTGCTCGGGTTCAACGACATCTTCCGCAGTGAATCCGCCCAAGCTCCGCACATGTTTCCTGAACATCCGCACAATCATTTCAGGAAGCCATGCGATACCTGCCGGATCTAGCACCATCCATAAGCCCAGGTAGAGGAGCGGGCCAGAAAACAAGAGGATGGCGGCTAAATGGTCCAACACCATGCCGTCATTCTATCGCACGCCGCCAAGGGTTGTGCATAGTCTCATTGAAATCCGAGATCGGACTAGGCTATCAGGAGTCAATCACAGCGACCGTCCCAATGCGAACAGGGCCGGGAACAGCGCAACGATACCAACCGGCAGCCAACTCCAAACGCCACGGCCCTACGCCCAGACACATATCGCTCCCGTATTGCCCGCAGGGAGAGGAAGACCAACACGGGAAAATTGACCACGACCGCCGTGACCACCCCTGGCGCATAGCCCCGGAAGACAATGGCGGCGGGGATGTGTGGCACGAAGACATTAACCAGCATGGCGACGATGTACCCGAAACAACAGATACGCCCAAACGCCTTGATGACCGGTAGGCCAACTCACGTACGTCAAGACCCAAGCGGGCGGCAGTCAGAACGGCTAGGGCAAACCGAAACTCGCCGGGAGCAACTGTCCACGGCAGTTCGGTTCTGTGCACAGCCACGAATCCAGGGAGCCAGAACGCTTCTTCCAGGTTGTGTATGGTGATTGGCGATGGGGAAGAGCCATTGCAGTTGGACAAACGTAGCCGAGGTTGAGGCGGTGGCGGCACGAATGCCATTGTCCAGCTTTGCGTCGGCGGGGTCCACTGGGTACGATTAGATTAACGGCATGAACTCCTCTCCTTATGCAGAGTTCCTTGCCATTTATCGGGAACTCCAGGAAGCCTTCGCCGCCGCCAAAGTGCACCTGTCCGATCCGCCCACGACGCCACGGAGATCGCTACCTGGATTCAAGGACTGGACGAGGAAGAGTGCGCCCGAATGAGGGAAACGTCAAGCCTCTGGGTGGCGTGGCGTCGGTGGCGAGAGCACCGGACGCTCACAGGGCATTACTTGTCGCCGCTACCGGTGCCACCGCATGGAATTTCGAATCCGAACTGACGCACCGGCTCCTCTAATTCTCCGCAATTTGGACCACACAGTATTCTTCGGTGCCCTCTTTTCTTCGCCCTGGTCGGACAGACGAATCACAAGCATCAAGCGCTCCATTATCCGCACCGCACAGCGCCTTCACGAACAACGAATCGGATCAGCGATACAATTCAGCTATGACCGTTCACGAGAAATTCGTTGAGGATATGCGTGTTGCCGGAATCGTCACGGCAGCTTACCAGGGTCGGTTCTTTTGGCAAGGTCCCGCCGCCCGTTCCGATCAACAGAATGGTCCAACACTTCAGGACATCATCAAGAAAACCGCAGTTCCGCTTCAGTGGGATGTTCTGAATTCAAATTACATCGTGTACCCTGTTGGTCAAGCCAAGACGGGATGGAGCGATAACGTAGTCGATTCAGAAGGCGAAGAAGTTGAACCGGACGGTTACAACGACGCCTACGCTGCCAAAACCTCCAAAGACGGCGACGAAGACGACGAAGAATGAAACAATATAATCCGGCAAGACCGCCATCCCGCTCTACCCCTGCTCTTTCGCCACCCCAATCGCCTCGACCATGATCCGCTGCATTTCGTCCTCACCCACCAGGGCTTTCAGAACAATGGCAAGCTGCATCGGGCGGAATTTCAAGAGATCCATCACCCTGGCGAAATCCTCTGGCGTCAATGTCCGCTTGTCGGCCTGGACGCTGAGATCATCGCAATCTGCAAGGCCCCATTTCAGCGCCGACGCCACCCGCAAACGTAGCGCTTCTCCAGAGGCACCTGGCGAATCGATTCCAGTTCCGGCGCTGGATCGTGGTCCTGCATCACCGCCTTGATGAACTCCAGGTACGGCTTCATATCCGGTGAAGTTGCCAATTCGTGTGCGCCGTCTTCCTGACGGAGTTGATTGATCGGAATTCGTTGGATAGGGTTCTCGTCGGCCATGGATGGGCGCTCCCGGTTGGAGTTTAGCAGGAAATGATACTGCCGCTGTCAACTTGAAGACTGCCCGCCGTCGAAGCTGCAAAGAAGACGGCGAAAGCGTGGGCCAGGGTTTTCGCCGAGTTGGTCTTTTCCTTTGGCTTGTGCGGGAAACTGGGAGAGCTCCAGGTTGGCCGATAAAGTGGTTGGAGGTCGAACCAGTAAGGTTTTGAATCTACTCGTGAAGATTTCTGTACGAGTAGTTTCAGGAGTAAATACCGCCAGCTGGTGCCAAATGGAGCCAAAATACACCTGCTAACGAGTCCGTAAACCCATGAAAACAAGCTATCTGATGTCTTATAATATGGCTTCGAACCAGTAGGCCGGGAGTTCGAGTCCCTCGTGCGCACCATCTAACGCAAAGCCAGTCAGATAATTGGCGTCAAGACAGGCGTTGCTCTCCAAATCTGCCTTTTGACCGGTATGCCCAATGTTCGCCACTTGTGCCGGGGTCCATCGCAGCGCGAATGGACGCGTCTGCCGCGCGATCAAGTTCACGGCGGCCCCCGATTCTCCGCAACGGCAAGCATTTCTGCCGTCTTCCTGTGTCCAGCGCAACACCGCAGCCGCCGGCCGCCGCAAGAACCGCCACCCCCTGGTCATCGACCCGGCCATTCTACTGACTTTGTCGCCATTAGTCCCTTCGCGGTTGAATCTATTTCCCTGGCCGATGACGTCAATCAGAACAACAGACCTGATTTTGATTTGGTCTCCCTGTTTGGTCTCCCTACTTTCAGGGGAAAGTAGGGGTTTTAGGGGACCAGCAACTCACTAAACTATTGAAAACATTCCCTCATATACCCTGCAAACCCCCTGTGCATTGTCTCTTAATTAGTAGGTTGTAGGTTCGATTCCTACCGCGCTCACCACCTAACAAAACACAGGATTTAGTGCCACGTCAAGGGTCATCCCCGCGAGCAATCGGGAACCGGCCAGACGGAGGATCGACCGGGCGTACTGCGCGCGGCCACGCTCGAATTGCGTGACCTTCTGCGGGAACTGAGGCTGAAGTGCTGGTTCAAGACAGGCTCGAAGGGGTTCCACATTGTTGTGCCGCTCGACCGGGACGCCCGTTATGGCGACGTTGCGCCATTCGCTCACGTCGTCGGGCGGTTGTTGGTGCGCCGCGATCCGGATCACCTGACGCGCTGAGATCAGTCGATCCATCGAGGGCATAGTTGGCGTCCTCGAAGGCTTCGATAAGCACAGTCAGGAGTTCGGAGTATTCCCGCTCTTCCGGCGTGAGTTCGTCATGGCGCTGGTCCATCTGCTCCAACTCGCCGATGAGGCGCTCATTCCCCTCCTCGGTACGAATGATCGCTGGCAGCTTGCGCGCCAGAAGAGGTCGGCAGGCACGCGCCCGCTTTCCGCTCACAACCTCAGAGGCGATGCCGCGGGAACCAAACACGTCCAGCAAATCGCGCTGACGGAGGCCGTGCTCTTCCATAAGGCTGCGCACGTGCTGCGATCACGTTGCGCAGGCCGTCCAGTAGGTTCTGCAGAACTTGAACGCGTGCCGAGCGCTTGCGGATCTCGACGTTGACCGTCCCTTCGGAAATGGCCTTCTGGAGCTCACGAATCCGCTCGCAAAGGTCAGCACTAGTCAGCATTCGGCAGAACTGTACTCTGGCGTATTCGTAAGCCCCCGCTGGGGATGCGTCTCGGACGAGTGACGCACTGAGCCCCTGGGAGCGGGTGCCCGCTGCTGGAACCTCGACCCGTTACCGTGTTGATTGTTTCGCCATCGACCTGGCTTGCGCGCCCGTGGTTCGAAGTGATGGTCGAATCGCCAGACTACACAGCCCGTACTTCCCCTCGCATCAATCATCCTGCAGGTCGCTCGCAAGTCCGTTGAACATACTCCGGACATCATCGACGCGAGAGTCGCGTGCGTTCCAGCGCCCTTCATGGTCGTCGGACGGCTCTGAGTCGGCTCGGTCACTGTCGATTTCATCCGCACGTTCGATCAAAGGCTGCGTGAACGGATGCGTGTCAACGTTGAGCCGTTCTCCGACGTATTCCAAGTCAGATGCCACCTGGCGCAGCCAGCCCGGATCGTCATCCCACCTTGACGGATGGTCCGACGCAAACTCCAGGAACTGACCTCTCAGTACATCGCGCTTCTCAAGAGCAACGGCATCCGGATAGCGTTCGCAGAACGTCGCCGCCGCGCGAAACTCTTCATTCGTTTGTGGATGCATAAGCAGACACTCGCGTGCCGAAACGAAATGCGGCTCGTCATCGTTTAGGCCTCGCCTTGTCATCATCTCTAGAAAACGGACAAGGTCCTCCCTGTTGGCGGATCCACGCCTCCAAAATTCACTCAGCGTAGCGAGAATCGAGTCGACCAGTTGTGTCCCAGAATGCAGTTGTAGCGTGTCTACAGCGCGGACGAAGAATTCCGCTCGGATTTCGTTAGACGGCGGATTGGGACTCAGACCAACTGTCTCGCCTTGCTGATTCACCTTCCGAACCGCCCGCGCGCTCGGCGCCCACAGGTTGGCTGCCAGCGTCCACAGAAATTCGTCGCCCGCACGATCGATGCCGCGGTAAGGACGGCCGCGAACGCCTGTCCATAGTCCAACGTATTGCTCGTAAAATAGCGCGGAGCGAAGCAGATCCAGTGCGTCGGAGTCCGAGCCTTCCAGAAATCCCTCCATGAAGTCCCTAATGGAGGGATTGTGGAAAGAGACCACGATGTCGCTGCCGACCCTCGTTGTCTTGATAAAGTTACCATCTAGCTCCTTCAAGCTATCCCTCCAATCGCCAGCGGACCCTGGAAATCTGAAACGCTGCTGCCGGAATCGATGAAACTTCCAGAACGCGTCCTCTAACTTCTCCAGGCCTACCTCGTCACGCAGTGTACTGAGAACGAACAGCAGATCGCGGGCGGCCTCCGAAATTTGGTGACGAAATGCGTGGTCCCAAATTCTCGCTGGATTGTCCAGGCTATCCACAAACTCTTTCAAGTAGAGGGTCGGGGCCACCGTTTCGGCATGAGTGCGGCGAGTCATGTACTCAATCACGCGCGGATTGTAGTTCCGATGGCCAAGAATCCTTTCGTAGCCGCGCTCCTGAAGAAGGGCAAGTTTGTACACTTTCGGTAAATCCGAGAAATAGATATGGTTGTACAGAATCTTCGCTCGCACGGGCCACGTATAATCACCAACATTGATGATGCACAGTTGGAAGTCCAGCGGCGGATGCGCGAACGACTCGTAACGCCGCTTGGCCATGTTGAGGACGTATTCACGTGTGGTCAGAATGAAGCGCCAGTTTGGATTGGCCGCCACCTCGTCCATCAGATCGACGATGTGCTGGTCCTCGTTCCTCTCAAGCTTGTCCAAGGCAGTCTTTCCGAGGAAATCATCAAAATAGAACACCTGCTTGGATTTCACATTCTTGATGGCTCGCAGTTCTGACACGTCATGAGCGATCCGGAAGGCGGTGAATCCCTGGCGATCGACTAGGTCTGCCAATAAGACTTCTGCAAGCGCAGTTTTCCCGATACCAGGAATTCTCGCTACGATACAGAAATGCGATTTTTCAAGCAGTGCTTGTGCGCGGTCAAAGCTGGGGTTGGGGACGTAGCGCGAGAGCCTCAGCCGCACCCGATCGAGATGCGAAGCCGAATCTGAGAAGATTCCCGCGTGAAGCACGCGCTCCAGAACTGTGGCGCTCGTAAGCCACAGCTTGAAGTGCTTGCGCTCAATATCCTCGAAGCTCGTTAACAGGTTATTAAGATCGTCCTTGCCGAGAATATCTTCAGACGCAACGCAGTATGGCGCGAGGATGCTGAGGAGGTCTTCTTTTCGAAGCGGCGTTAAGCCGACAGACGTGGCAAGCAGATATCTGCTGGGTTGTAGTAAGTCGACCTTGTGGCGCTCTTTGCGTACGAGAACGCGGGAGAGAGCGTCGAACCCCGAGTCTGCATAATGCTTGCACTGGACGATCAAGGTGTGCGTCGCCGTACGATGTCGGAAGTCAACGCCAGAATCAGGACCTGCCGTGAAGCTCTCGAGTTGGAGGCCGAGCGCCTTTTGCAGAAGGTCACGGCAGAGCAGCTCAAAATCGTGCGGAGAGAGAGAGCGGAAATCATAGTCGGCCATCGTGGTTGTCAGAAGTCGATCGATGTCTTGGGTTCTGAGCTTAAGGCCTGGAACGCTGTCACTCGTAATTTTAGGAGATGTTCCACTTCCCATTGCTGCCAGGTCGACGTCTCCCTCGGAGGTCGTACATTCGGTTCCGCCCTCATCGCTTCATCGGAGCGTGCTCGTCGGGTTCGCGCTATTGAACACTTCCCAGAGCCACTCTACAGGCTCACAACCCTTTACAGCCGCGACTGAATCGGCGGCGCTCTCCATGAGATTAGGCTCAACAACGGGCTCCTTTTGCAGTTCAGCTGAGCCACTAGTAGCGTCTATGAGCGGCTCCGCGGACATGTCCATCTCCAAACGCTGAAGTGCGAGAGCGTCAGGGTCGGTAATGAGATCACTTAAGTCTGAAGCAGCGTCCTCCAGTAAAGAAGTACTTGAATCGCCCTCGCCACGGTTGGTTTCGGTTGATGGCAATGGTTCAAGGACAATACCAAGTTCCCGCTGCGTCTTCGCGGTGTTTTGGCCCGCGGATAGGAAGTTGTAGCTACTGATACAGGCCCTGCCATCGCTAATCAACACCTTCGAGTGGAGCCACGGCGCGTGGGTCTGCAGGGCCCCCATTTTGTCGAGCGTGTCTTGAACACCGCGGGTCACTTCTGCAAGTTCTGGCTGGAGAAGCTCACCGTACAGCACTCGGCACACCTGGATCGGTGCTGAACGCATCAAGCCCGGAAAGAAACGTGATGCCGTAGGGTTACCCATCTTGTGCGATGCGACCAAGAACCGCTGCTCCGAGCCAGCTACCCATGAGCGGAACAAAGAATCATGGTCACGGTCAAATAAGAGCTGAAGCTGAGCATTAGCGCCTTCATTTTGGGTTGACCCTTGCAGGGAGGCTTGAGTACGGGATCGTTCCTCCCAACTCGAAGACCGCGCTGCCGCATCGGCGTCAGCTGACGTAATAAGGGTAGCGGCGTATCGTGCAAGTTCTGAAATCAGAGCGGGTTCCCTCACGACCAGAGAGACATTCGAGCCGGGGTGACCTCGGCGCTCCGAGGGATCCGCCGAAAGCCAGTTGAATGACCCAACGCATGCCTCAAGCTGTTCATCGGAATGGTCCCATATCACGAACTTCGCATGGGACCCAGACATCCGGTTTCGGTTGTAGTACAAGCTCCCTGACAATTCGGTTGTGTTCGGCGTCAGCGTCTGCACCGCCGACAACGACCGGCCCTCGAAGCTGGCATAACCGCCTACCAGTTCGACCCGCACACCTCTTCCCACGGCATCTGCCAACGGACCTCTAAGCGCCGAAATGCTTCCCTCAGACACAAACGCGGATGCCACAAAAACGACACTCTTGGAGTCCGTGAGCGCGTGCTCTAAATACTGAACATGCTCGTCCTCGGACGTGAGTAAATTCTCGCGACGCACGCGAGCCGGCCATACTGCGCGTGGTCGCGAAGCCCGCCTGCTTCCTGGCGGTTGCGGCAACGCGCTTGGCCTAACACGCGAGGGTTCGACCGGTACCGCAACGCCGGCGCTTTGGAGGATAGCTATTCGCAGATCGGCGGCCAACCTCTCCGCTCCAGCCAACTCACCAGTATGTGGGTTGACTTCCACCTTCATCCATCGTAGGAACCCCTCCGGGCCAATACGTATCGGACTGTCGATCCACTCTCCCTTTCGAAGTGTCAATAGTGGTGCGATCCGCGTGACCTCCGGTGCTTCGTCTGAGATGACTGGATCTGGATCCAGTTGTAGAGCACCTGTCCAGGTTGGATCTCCTTGCACATCCCACGCTGAGTACGTGCGAGCCACGGCGCTGGTGTATAGCCCCCCAGTAAGTCGCTCTTGAATGATGACCGCATTTTGCTCCTGTGGTTCTCGGAGGTGCGATTTGGGACGACGATTCTTTCTAACGGCCTGCACGCCACTTGGCGACAGAACGAACTCTTCGTTCTTCTCGCTGCTGGTAGCTAGCCACCCCTCCATGGTCAGCGTGACAAGCGCTTCGATTAAGAGTCGTTGATGGACCTGAAAGATGCGCCTTAGATCGTGGACTGTTCGGGCACCGTCACTGACTGCTCGCAAGACGAACCACTCCAACGGCGACCATGGGCGTCCTTTCGCAACAAAGTATGTCACACGAAATTCGGCGACGGGCAAAAGACATAACTGAGTGTTGGTCATCGCGTCCTCGTTTAAATGTGTGACCGCGATTTGATTTCGGCCTCAACCCGGGCCCATGCGCGACGGCGCGCATCGGGTGACGCCGACTCGACCCATGCCCGAGCATCCACCTTGAGGGCCCGGCCATCTCTGAACCACTCTCGCAGTTCCGAGGTCAAAGCGGGCCAATGGGCAGGGGAATCTTCTTCGCCAAGCCTAGCGCCGGCCAGCAAACTACGCGGCGGTATGGCCGCAGAAACGTGTTCGAAGAAGTTCCAGCTGCCAACGATAACCAGGAGTGCTTGCGCTCTTGAAAGAAGGACATTCATCCGCGATGGTGCCTTCAAGAATCCCAGCGGCTTTCCCGGGTCTTCTTTGGGTTGCTGTTCTGCCTTCGTGTTTCGCACCATGCTAACAACTACAACGTGCGCCTCATCACCTTGAAACTGATCGACAGTGTGAGCTACGCCTTGCGGCCTTCGGCCACCTCTCCTGTGCGGGGTCCTGAGCCTCAGACCACCGAGTTCAGGGGGAGTGAGAGCGTAGAACTCATCGATCAGGCGTACCTGCTGGCGATACGGCGAAAGGATCGCCACTTCTCTCTCCCGCGCTTGATCTCCGTAGTCGTGCGAGGACGCTAGTATGCGCAAGAAAGCGTCGAGCGCAAGAATCTCGTCAGGGCTATGACGTGTCAGTTCGTAATCGTTGTGTTCCGCTACCCATGGAACGTCAACCCAGACGATCGATTTGCCCCGTATTCCTGCGGGTTCAGAGAACAGGTGCGTCACATCCTCGGTCGGACTCATGCATTTTAAGCCTCCAACGATCTCGGGGTAGTACACCTTTGAGATCAACTCTCCGATATCGGCATGCATTCGGTACTGGCTCTCGAGCGTCGCTGCGTAGCACCCACCCGCTGTCTCTGTCGTGAGACCGCCACTGATAGCACGGCATCGATCGAAGACGAAACCAAATGTTCGAAGGTAGTCCCGTGATCGCTGAACGAAGGTCTCCCTTTCTTGCTCGTTGTACCTTTGCGCCCAACGGGTCAGCCAGTCCGAATCACGGAGCTTGGACGTCGTCGAGGGTAGCCTCCTCAATTCACTGAGCGCACCGTCCAGCATTCCTTTGGGGTCCTGCGCAGAGAACACAGAGTCGAAATAGTCGATACGATGAGGCTCAAGTTGACGTTGGTCACCAAGTAGAAGCCATCTGTGTCCGGCCTGCATCGGCAATGCGAGGTCGAATCCATGTGAGATTCCAGCTTCCTCGACGATCGACCAGTCGAAGCTCTGGTCGCCCTTCGCAAGTTCTTCCAGGTCGCCTGAACTGGTGGTGCAGTAGGTCACGTTCGCGCCTAATCGCACCAGTTCGCAAAAGTTTGCGAGATCGGGATCTGCTGTGTTTTCGACACAAAGCGCCTCCAGCATCGTTGCGGCGCTTCGCTTCCATTCGTCGCGAAGAATGTCATAGGAGTCACCCAGCGCAGGTTGCCTTTCAAGCCGGTTGAGCGCCGCCGTCAGAAGTTCTCTGCTCACTGCCTCAGCGGATCCCTCACGACGGACGGCGGTTCGACTGTGGCGCTTTGAGTACAACCGAACCGCAAAAGGAGTTTCGATATCTGTCACGGGTGTGCGATCAGTACCCCGAGCATCCGCAACTGCCTTTTCGGCCGTACTCGCGACCTTTCGGCGTAACACGTCCACGGCATGGTTAGTGGGCGCGGTGATTAAAATCTGTGACACAGGATCCTCGGACAGAATGTGCGACACGAGGTGGGCAACCAACGTGGTTTTTCCTGTCCCAGGGGGTCCTTGAAGTGCATAAATCGGTCGCACCCGCAATATGTCGTCAATAATTGCTTCCTTGTGCTTGTCGACTCCCGACTTCAGGCTTCGGCTCGTGAGCGGTGCTTGAGTGTCAATGCTGACTTCGCTCGGTGCGGCCAATGCCTTAAGCAGATAGTAGTGGTCCTTCAAATCCCGAATCGCTCGGTTCCGGCGAAAGATGAGCTGCAGCTGCCCGTGCAGATCGTCGGGACGTACGACCCCTTGCGACGGAGGCACCTTCGGTGAGATTGTGGGGGCCGCGGGCGCTAGTGTGATTCGGTTAGTTTCACTGTTGACGTCGACGATTCGCCAGCGTCTCGAATGCTGCTCGCGCACGTCGGCCCATGCCTCCATTAGTTCGTTGTCGGCAAACAGGAGCACGTTCGTGGATTCATCATCATCAGCCCTTTCCAGTTTTCGATCGTAATAATCAACCATTCCACGGCTTGCCAAGTAGGATGGTGGCGCCTCCACCTTTATTTCCGCTATGGTGATATGACCGTCGGCAGGTTCCTCCTCAGGCAGGAGCGTATACCGAAACATTTCCGTGGACCGCATCAGCAGCTCTAGCTGGTTCGAGCACCTCAGAAAGTCAAAGAGCAGGCCAACGTCATGGGTCAGGTCCTGCTCGTAGACCAGGTCACCAATCCGACTGGACCACGAACTTGTCATTCGTCTCAAGGTACGGTCAGACGACACGGCTTGCCGCGCCATTACGCGGACGCGACCGGACGGAAGGGGTAGTAAATCTACTGGTACTGACCCCGGGAACAACGTCGGCGCGAAGGCGAAGTCCCAAGTCTTCGTCGCGCCTACCTGCCACTGAATCAGAGCCAGTCTCAAACGTCGCCCAACGAGGACAACGCCGTCCCGGCCAAAAGGCGCAATCTGCGCATCCTTCAAGTCGTCCTGGACCGCCTCGACAACCGAAGCGAGTCCGGCGTCCACCGCTGCTGGAGCCTCGCCTGGCGATCGTAGTGATGTGCGGAGTCGATCAAGAAACCTGGCGTCGGTGTTCAGCGCCACCACCAAAGGCCGACTCAGCGAAGGATCGCCAAGCTCTGTTAACTGGTCGATAATCGCTTCGATTCGTGCCTCTACCTCGGCCAGCCGGTCGGCTATTCCGAGTCGTCTTTCAGGCTCTCGCGGAAGGAGTCGCGCGACCAGCGCTTGCTCGGCCTCAGTGAGATGTGAAGCGTCATTCACCAGCCGATGGACTGCATCACGCCGTTCAACTGGCCCTTGCGCCGACAAGTGCTCGCACGACACAAGCATCCGAGCTGCTAGCATCCCGAACCCGAACCAATCGGTGTCCATGGAGTATCCATATTGGCCGGGTGCTTCGACGAACTCTGGCGGCACAGACCAGTCGCTGTAGTCCGGTGTCATCGCTGGCACTCCCAGGCGAACACTCCATTCGAAACCACCAAGTCTGAACGATCGTGGTCCTAGATTCGTCTCACAAAAAAGATTTTCAGCGCAGACGCGACGATGAAGGAGCCGATGCCGGTGTAGAGCCCTCAGGCCACGGAGCACCAGGCGCAGCCCGCGCCACAGCTCTGCTCGGTACTTCCGTTCCCGACTGCTCAACCACACATGATGGGAGCGCTCACGGAGAACGTCGCTCGCGGGAGTGAAGGCCGCGATGTCGGATGTCATTACCATCGCGAAGCACTGGACTTCTGCGTCGATCTCCGCGTCTCGCAAGGACAATAGCGTTTCCGAGGCGAACCGCGAGCTCGCCAGTTTGTATAACGCACGCAGTTCGGCGGCCCAAAGCCCGCGATGGTATTGCCTCGGTTGACCGGACGCGAAATCCCATGTTTTGACGAAGACCGAGCCGCCGCTTCGTTCGTCAGAGGCAAGCCAACGTCGAGCGGGATCGTCTTGTAGGCCAGGCAGCGGCTCCGTGACGATGTAGCGTCGGTTGAGCAGATACGTGCCTGGTTCGATGGGCAGCGGGTTCCTCCCTGATCAGTCGCTTACATCGGTTAGGCAGCCCAGGCACACTCGAAGAAGAACAATCCCCAAGGGGGACGTCGACGGCCTGATTCACCGCTCTAAGCTGACGGATTCGCGTCCGATTGTATCAGATGCGGCCCGGGAAGTGTCCGCGAATTAAGGAGGTCAGGTGTAGGGGACGTTACGTGAACAGATCGGGTTCTGTCGCGTCGGGCATGTCTGACGGCAATTGGGAACGGCGGTCACCCACCGACGAGGAGAACCAGCCGGTCGAAGTGGAATATGACGGCGACCAGGGATACGCCGCCCTACCCGTCACTCTCTGCAGCGTTTGCCACCAAGACCTGTGCTGCTTCTGCGACCAAGCCTCCTACGAATGCGGCCTTGCCGTCTGCTTCAATTGCGTCGTTACTGTGTCCGACGCAACACCCTCTGGCTCAGGCTTTGCAAAACCTGCGCTCAGCAGACCGCTCGGGGCTGCCCCGCGTGCGGGGAATTCGCGTGCATGATGTCGCGTGAGAACTCCGAGCAGCAGTGGTTCGAGTGCACCGCCTGCGGCGCGGCCATGGATGGGGACGAGATGGATGCCGCTCAGCAGGTACCGGCGGCGAGTGGCACGATCCAAGCGGATACAACGCTGGCTGAAGTTTGCGGGCGCCTATGCATTCGGTAATACCGAGAGGCGTACGCGCGTAGTAGATGGACGTGCGCGAAAATCTGACGGGCACCGGAAACCTCAGCAGAACTGGACGGTATTGCTAAAGGGCCATCATCCCGGTTACATTACTTGGGGAGCAATTCGACCGTAACCAGAAGATCGTCGCGGAGAACGCTCATATGGGACCTGGTGCTAGACCCAAAGCCGGCCGGGGAGGGCGAGTACTCTTGTCGGGCTTGCTGCGATGCCGCCGGTGTGGACGGATGTTGAATACATGGTACAAGCCCGGCAACAAGTCTGGCCGCTACCACCGTTTAGCGCCCGGCCTTATTTAACGCCCTGTTGCACTCGAATGGGCCGAGTGCAACCCTGGCCGCCAGGTCATGGCAACGGAATGTTTACGATCCGATTCTGCCACTCCTCCGCATCCGACGCGGCCCAAATGAGTACCAGCTCATCGATGACCTCCCCAATCGCAGCATGCTGACTCACCAGAAACACGCCCGCACTGTAATCTCGCCACATCAGGAACTCGCCGAAATGGCGCGGCATGGTCTTAAGATCGTGGGTGACAAGAATTCGATTCTGCTCCGCGGCGAGCGCAAGGACTTCGGGGTCGGGGACTCCTTGTAGCGTTGCCTCGTTCGCTGAGAGAAAATCCAATGTCGGCTCGTGCCGCCGGCACCCTTCGACGATGGCATAGTTCAAGTCGGCATCCGCCAGGAATCGGACCATCCGTCAGTTTCGCCGAGTCAGCATTTGCTGCCGCGCGCGCTCCAGCTTCTCCTTGAGGTGGGGAGGCGCCGGGTGCGCCGCAATGGAAGCATCCTCCTCACGCCTGCGTTCCTCTATCACTTGTTCCACTTCGTCCTTGTGGTTCAAGTAGAAGCTGATCGCGCCGTTGACCTGCTCCAGGCTCAGAGTTGGGTAGTGCGACTGGATCGTTTCAGGATTTTCGCCATTGCGGTACTCCCAAACGACGCGGTCAATCGGCACACGGCTTCCAATCAGGTAGAAGCCAGCGTCCCGGCGTTCAATGAAATCTCTGTCCATGGTCACACCCCGCCGAAATCACGTTCAGAACCATCGCGCATGTCGGACGGAAGTTCCTCGGTCAGAAGATTTCCGTCGGCATCCATGAGCGCTTTGGCCTGAATCTCGGCACTCTCGGACCGGACATGCCGTATGCCCTCGCTCATGACCTGTTCCAAAAACGCATCCACTTCTTCAGTATTGCCGAAGTCGACGGTTTCCAACTTCAGATGTCTCGATGCAGGCATTCAGTGTCCTTCCTCAACTGTACCGCGTTTGGCGATGTGAGATGCACCGGCACTCTCGTCCGAGGGTGGCCCATCCGACAGCTGAGCGCTCGCTCAGCCATGCCCAAGACAACACTCTGCGGGCGAAAGCAGCGACACCTTCGCCTCCCGACGCATGCCCTTTCGATTCACGAGGCGGGGAAGACGCGCCGACCGCGCCCCCGGCAGACGAACCCGTGGAGCCGGCGTCCGGTTTCATGATGGCTTCGAGTGACCTGACGAACTGGTGGAGGCTCTCGTCACCGTACCGGCCTTCGAGTTCTTTGTGTGCGACGGCGAGACCTCTGTGGAATCGGTTGCCCTTTCGTTACAGCACGGGCAGGAATGGGAAAGGCTTTGGAAAGAATCTGAGGAATTGAAAGGGGCAGTATTGAACATTTGCGATCATCGCCGTGGAGGCTTTGTGAATCATCCAGGTCCCTTCAATCAGAAAACAGAGTTGCTTGTCTATATGTGCTTTGGCAGGCGCGCGGTCGCTCTTGGCGAACGCGGGAGGCAATGGGCCGGGTGTGGAAGACGGGCGACACGTGGCAGGACCGCGTGGGCATCGTGATCAAGTTCACGGAGGCGCGATTCTCCGATTCGCTTGACGGCAAAGTATTTCTGCGGTCTTTGCTGTGTCCGGGGTTCCACCGCAGGCGCCGGCCGCCGCGCACGGACCGGCACCCCTGGTCATCGACCGGTCTCTACTGACTTTTGTCGCCATTCATCCCTTCGCGGTTGCGTCTTCTTCGTTGGCCAATGACGTCAATCAGAACAACAGACCTGATTTTGATTTGGTCTCCCTGTTTGGTCTCCCTACTTTCAGGGGAAAGCAGGGGGTTTAGGGGGACCAGCGATTCACTAAACTATTGAAAACATTCCCTCATATACCCTGCAGACCCCCTGTGCATTGTCTCTTAATCAGTAGGCAGCGGAAGAGCTGCTTGAAGGTATCGTCGTAGCCTTCGCCGTGTCCCTGAGGCAGATCCGCGTAAGGACGCGCCTTCGCATGCAAAGTGCGTCGACCGGTAGCGCTTCTGTCAATAATCCCCAGTGGGAAAGTAGCGTCTTCGTGTTCCCGATCCAGGCCCCCGGTTTGATGATTTTGGATGAGTACGGAGCCGAAGACCGAAACCGCTTCTCCAGTTCGGGTGTGTTGTGTGGCATGGCTCTAGCGCACCGTTATAGCCACCAGGAGCGCCGAGACGGAAGCCCTCCTTCCCCTTGTACTCGCCCGTTCAAAAGCGAGTCGAATAAACTCCCAAGGGTCCGCTGGCTGATGGACTCGTGTGATGAGCCGTTGGTTCGAACACTTCCGCAGCCGCAATAATCGGCCTTGAAGTTTGACGGCAGCAGTATCATTTCCTGCTAAACTCCAACCGGGAGCGCCCATCATGGCCGACGAGAACCCCATCCAACGAATCCCGATCAATCAACTCCGTCACGAAGACGGCGCACACGAATTGGCGACTTCACCGGATATGAAGCCGTACCTGGAATTCATAAAGGCGGTGATGCACGACCACGATCCATCGCCGGAATTGGAAGCGATTCGACAGTTGCCCCTGGAGAAACGATATGTCTGGCGCATCGCTTCCGCTCTAAAATGGGGCCTTGCAGATTGCGACGATATCAGCGTCGATGCCGACAAACGGACATTGACGCCACAGGATTTCGCCAAGGTGATGGACTTGCTGAAATTCCGCCCGATGCAACTAGCCATTGTCCTTAAAGCCCTGGTGGGCGTTGAAGAAATGCAGCGAATCATGATCGAGGCGATTGAGGTAGCGAAACAGCAGGGGTGACTGCTCATGGATAGTGTTGAAGTGATGGCAAAGCAGTACTAGCTTAAGCTTAGCTTAGCTAGTTTCTGTCGCTAAACTTTTGATAATAAGACGGTTATATGGAGGTGGGTGGGCACACCTCGGCCTCAGTGTGTTTCATCTATAGCTATGGAACGGATGGAGAGCCTACTTAGGTCGTTCGGAGCGTCGAGCTTGGCTGTGGACTACTGTGCATCGGAGCGGGAGGCGGGTGCGGACACACTTCGCCCAGGGATTGGCCAGGTATGATTGCTGCTGAGGGATGTTGCGCATAGTGTTGCCCTGGCCTTCACCTGGGCCGCACGCGCTTTTGTATGTCTGGCTCCGTGGAGAGGCCCAGGGACGCAAGACGTCCGTTGCCTACCCTCCGACCCATCCCAGGTTTAGCGAGAGGAAGAGCGGCTGAGCGAGTACATTTGCGCTTTTGCTCGCTGCAATGTGCGCTCCACAAACGACGCCGGCACACCGCTCTGTATTTTCGACGCTGCCGCTCCCGCATGAACGACGTGAACTTCACGGGCAGATGCACATCGACGGACTTGAATCCTGTCTGGACAGGATTGGATTGTCTGCGCGAAAGTGATATCACTGTTTAGGGAGTGCCGCACTTAGTCGAAAGCCAAGGGAGGGCCGGTGCGATTGACTTATTGTTGAGGGGGCCGCGTCTGAAATAAGAATCAAGCATCGGCCTGTACGCACGCTGGCGTCTGTATTGACGCCATGCACCTGTCGTTGTGGTACTAACTACTATATCAGGGTGATATATAACTCATAGTGAGAATATAACAGAGCCCCCGAATGACACAAAGAGTGTTTCTGAGTTGTATTACTAATCAAAAGCGCTGCGACCGCTGCGATGCGGAGGGTATTGGCAGCGTGGACGAACAGAAACTAGAAACACGTACTATCCACCAAAGGAGAAGAGCGGAGCACATGATCTTACGATTAACACTCATACCAGCAAGCGCGTGCCCACCGGATTCGCCGATTAGGGGAGCAGTGCTGTCGTCGATCCAACACAGCCCGTGGTCCAGGGAAGGAGTCTGTCGATGAGCGGCCAGCCACGCGTTTTTCTTCCAGGGACTGCGTCCAAGGCGCGAATTCGTGAAGCGGAGAGTGCGCGCAAGAACCGCCTTGAGATCGTTAAAGCCTTGTCTCATGGCCAAGTCTCACGGCGCGAGCTTATCAAATGGGGCCTCTTTACGAGCGCCGGCATTCTAGCCCCCATTCAGGGGCTGAATCCATTTGTGAAGAGCGCTTACGCCGACGATGGCGGCGGAATACCAACGGGGGCTCCCCGCAGCCCGTTGTTTGGCGCCCAACCCTTTTCTCAACCAATGCCGCGCTTCGACGTCTTGCCCAAAAAGCCGGTAGCAACGCTGAATCCCGCGCCCCTGGCAGAGTCAAACCAGACGCAGCAGGCCGTGGATCCTGCTTTGGGCGGCGGTTCTGGTCCCATTGAGGGCCGCCCGCCCGGTCCCATCTGGGCGCATCAACAGTTTGACTTGTTTCCGCCGAAGGTGGCTGTGGAAGTCACAAAAGAGGGAGCGAAGGTCAACACCATTTATAATCCCGGCGTTCCTTCCAGTTTGAATTCCGGTATCGACCAGACTCAACCGTTTCATCCACGCCTACACCCCAACTTTCCGGATCAAGGTCCGCTGGTAGCGTGGACTTTCAACGGGACGCTGCCGCCCAAGTTGCTGCAGGTGCGCTATGGCGAGCCCGTCCTTTTCCGCGACCACAATAAGCTCCCCGCCAACGCGAGCCAGAATGGCGGTTTCGGACGACACTCCACCACCACGCACGAGCACAACGGCCATCATGGGGCGGAAAACGACGGTTTCACAGGCGCTTACTTCTTCCCCAACCAGTTCTATGACTATCACTGGCCAATCGTTCTGGCCGGGCACAACACCATCAACGCGGATGCCACCGACTTCAGGGCCGGAAGCCCCGACGGGAGCGGCGGCATCACCAAGGTGCCGGGTGATTGGCACGAGACCATGAGCAGCCATTGGTTCCACGACCATATGTTCGGCTTTACCTCGCAGAACGTCTACAAAGGCATGATTGGGATGTTCAATATCTATAGCGCCCTTGATCGTGGCAATGAGGGAATCAATGACGGCGTCAACCTGCGGCTGCCGAGTGGGACAACCGATGATTTCGGAAACCTCGATTATGACGTCAATTTACTAGTGGAAGATAAGGCCTTCGACAAGAATGGTCAACTCTACTTCGATATTTTCAATTTCGATGGTTTTCTGGGCGATGTCGTGACAGCGAACTTCGTCTACAAGCCGTTCTTCGAGGTGGAACGGAGGAAATACCGCTTCCGGATTGTCAACGGATCGCCGTCCCGCTTCTTCCAGCTCCAGTTAAGCGACAACTCGCCGATGATCCAGATCGCCAACGACGGAAACCTGTTGCCCGCTCCAGTGCCATTGACGCGTCTGGACTTCCAGTCAACTGCCGAGCGCTATGACATCGTCATTGATTTTTCTCGCTACGGTGTCGGCGCCAAGGTCTGGATGGTGAATGTGGCCGAGCACGAGGATGGCAGAGGGCCGAAGAGAACGGTCCCTTTGGCTGCCGCTCTGGCCGGTCAGTCTTCGGACCCCGGTGTCGGGACGTTCCTGGAGTTCCGCATCGTGCGTGACCCGCTTCGGCCCGATCAAAGCCAGGTGCCCGCCGTTCTGATTCCCAACCCCGACCTGTCGAACATTCCCGTGACGCGGGAACGGACGTTCGTGTTCGGGGACGATGGCAATCGGACAACGAACAACTCGGTGACCTCGGCGGCGCACGGTCCCTGGGGCATTGGAACCAATGGAGGCGATAAGCTCACCTCGGACTTTGGCCGCGTCTCGGCTGCGCCAAGCTACGGTACACGAGAAATCTGGACCCTGCGGAACGATGGCGGTGATTGGGACCACCCGATCCACATCCATTTCGAAGAAGGCCAAATCCTCGCGCGCAATGGCAGCGCCAGGAACGTGCCCGCTTGGGAGCAGGGGCGCAAGGACGTGTATCGCCTCCACCCGGACGGCAGTGTCACGGTCGCGATCCAGTTCCGGGACTTCGGGGGAGTGTTCATGGAGCATTGCCACAACACTGTGCACGAGGACAACGCCATGCTGTTGCGATGGGAAGTTGACGATGCGGGAGGCGCGTCCCTAAAGCCCTACCCGACCCCGATTCCGACCCCGCAGGGAGTGACCTACATAGCACCGGACGAGGTTCTCCGGAACGCCTTCTGAGTAGCGCCGCGAAGCAACTTATACACGGTCCGGCGGGCGCCGCTATGGGTAGCTCGCCGGGCCTCATCCAAGAATATGAATGAGAAGCGAAGGAGCGATACCATGCACAGAAGGAACAGTCTGAGGATGGGGGGAGCCGTGGCCCTGTTGACCGCCGCGGCGTTGCTGGCGGTTAAGCCCGTTTCAGCCGCGCCTGACGGCTCGCGCTGGGGGGCCGACTATTTCCCCAACGTCCCGCTCATCACGCAGGACGGCAAGACACTTCGTTTTTATGACGATCTTCTAAGAGGCAAGATCGTTGCGATCTATCTTATGTATACAACGTGCCAGTATGCGTGTCCGCTTGAGACCGCGCGGCTGGCCGAGGCACAGCGGCTTCTCGGCGACCGCGTAGGAAAGGACATCTTCTTCTACTCGATCAGCATCGACCCCAAGCACGACACGCCGCAAGTACTGAAGACTTACGCGGAGAAGTACCACGCCGGACCCGGCTGGCTGTTCCTCACCGGCAAACCGGCGGACATCGACCTTATCAGTAAAAAGATGGGCCTGTATTCCGAGCCCAATCCTGCTAACAAAGACGGCCACACCCCGGTACTCATGGTTGGCAACGTGCCAGCCGGGCAGTGGATGAAGAACTCCGCGTTGGATAACCCGAGGTTCCTAGCCATAATGATCGGCCAGTACCTGGACGGCTGGAGAAACCGGACGAACGAGCCCCTCAAGAGTTATGCTGAGGCCCCCAAAGTCACTATAACCGACGGGCAGTATCTGTTCGCCACCAAGTGTGCGGCGTGCCACACCATCGGCCACGGCGATCGCGTCGGGCCGGACCTGGCAGGCATCACCAGCGCGCGTGACCGCAAGTGGCTTACGCAGTACATTGAAACACCCGACGAAGTTCTTGCCCGCGGCGACCCAATCGCCAAGGCCCTCTTCACCAAGTACGATCAGGTGCGGATGCCCAACCTGAGCCTGTCCGAGGTTGAGACAAAGGCCCTGATCGGATTCCTCGACCGGAAGGCCATCTACTACGTCGATCCCATGCATCCGGCCTACAAGTCCGACAAGCCGGGGACCGCGCCGGACTGCGGAATGCGCCTGGAGCCGGTCTTTGCTGACAGCGAAGCGGCAGGCTCCGGCGCGGCCCCCGCCTCTTCAGTTCAACCACCCCTCGCTGCAAATAGCGGTACCCGGCGGACGGGGCAGGGGAACGCCAAGAGGTGAGCTTCACGACACGCTAACAACAAGCTTTTTTGTCCAAACTGAGAACTCGACCCAGCTTGCCCAGGGACAGGAATTGCCTGTGGCCTACCGGCGGGGATCGAAGTTCCGGCACGCTGTGGAGAACTGCGCCTGAAGCGGCACAGAATTCGGTATTGGCTGTCGAACGAACTTCGGCAAGCCCAGTCGTCGGCGAAGCGCTTATCCACCGGGAAGCCCAACGGAGATTGGAGGGAAGCAGCTATCGGGCGAAAAACAACGAAATGGGCTGTCCGGCCGGATCGCTGGAGCATGTTTCTTTCGGGACCGGGTCCTCAACTTGGCGCGAATGCCCCGTTTGCCGGCTCCTGCCGATCGTCCTTCCCGCCGGAAATAAAATAATCATCGTGTGGCGGCCCGTGACGACGCGCTGGTTTTACTGAGCTAGTCTCGCCAGAACCAATGCAAGCGGACTATCGGTGGCTGGTGGCGGCTTGCATTCTTTCTTGTGAGCCTGCCAGAGCTGTTCGGCGAGATCCAGATTGGACTCGGAGGCTTCGCTTTGTTGGGTGGCGCCGACACGAGCTTTCAGCGCCCTCCCAGCCTTGTCGAGTATTTCCCGCGACTCCGGCGAAGGATTTTGACCGATGCATTGGTTGGTCTCGTCCAGCGTAAGCTCGACGAGTTTGAGGCTCCGGCGGAGCCGCTCCGCCGGACCGAGGCCGCGCATCGTGGGATCAAGCATGAGCAGTTCGTTGCAGACGTCGAGGCGCCGGCGGGTGGTTTGGTCCTCGGGCTCCAACCGTAGCGTGGCTTGAAAATCCCGTTGTGCCTCACGATAGTTGCCTCCAGCGAATTCCGCCTCGCCGAGTCCGGCATATGCATCCGCGTTCGTGGGTGCATCGTGTAGGATCCCCCGAAATACGTCGGCGGCCCGAGCTGGAGACCCCGCCAGGAGGAACAGTCGTCCCATCCGTGTTTGTGTCTTCAGATCGCGAGGCGCATCGTCTTGAATCGGGAGCAACTCGGCTAGCAACTCTTCTTTGGAGTTACGCTGCGCCAATAGATCAATCAATTCGAACCTCACGCGAAGTCGGTTCTGCGCCGCACCCTCGTTCCACTGGCCATAAATTGCGCGGTGAAAATACGAGATTGCTTCCGCGAATCGGCCTTCTTTCGCCAATACGCGGCCCATGGTCAAGCTCGCGGGACCGTCCGTTGAGTCGCTCTGCAGCAATTCGGCCAGAGTCGATTCTGCGTCAGCGGTGTTTCCAGCCGCGAACTGCGCCTGCGCGAGCACCCGCAGATAGTCGCGATTGCCGCGCGCAATCGAAATCGCGTCTTTGATCCGTGCGATCGACTCCGCGTTCTCTCCGCGTTGCATCAACATTCGCCCTTGCTCGAACAGACGTGCCGCCTCAACGAGGCTCTCCGCCCGCTCAGTCTTGGCTAGGAACATATCGGTCGAAAAGAGTGCCGCGATTGCCAGGAGTACCAACGCGAAGGTTCCTAGAAAGGATCGTCCTGCGAAGGGTTTTGCCATTAGTCGCTTGGCTCCATAGAGCTGCCCCGCCTCCCCACGCCGTAGGCGCCCAGGATATCGTCCAGGGCGATAATCCCGATTAACTGGCGCACGTTCGCACGGCTTACGACGGGAAGAACATTCAGTCCGCTGGTTCCCATCCGTTCGAGTGCCAGGCTCAAGCTGTGGTCGGGATGAACGTGTGGAAGCTCTTCAATCATGGAGTCGCCTCTGGGAGGATCTTCGCGGAGAATCTCCGCGACTCTCGTGTTCGACCGTCCATCGGCGGCTGCCTGTTCGATCTCAGTGTTCCGGATCATTCCCCGCAGCCCTTCCGCGTCGACCACGGGCCAGGCATTGAACGTGCCGTCCTTTATCTGTCGGAGGGCTTCCGCAATCTGTAGTTCCGGTGACAGGACCGCCGGCGCCAACCGCATCGCCTGGCGGACCTGAATCCGCTCGGCCTGGGAACGGGAATGCGCGCTAGGCAGGTGCACACCTTCCTGGTGGGCAAGGGCTTCATAGATCGGCTGTCTCTGAAGCTTGTACGAAATGAAGTACGCGATCAGGTTGGAGATCATCAGCGGAACGATGATTGTGTAATCGCGTGTGATCTCGAAAATCATGAACACCGACGTCAACGGCGTACGCACGATTCCCGCGAACGCGGTTCCCATGCCGACAAGTGCATACGCGCCGGGGCCCGCCGTGTAGCCGGGGAACAGTGTGTGGGCGACGCCTCCGACCGCCGCACCCATCATCGCGCCGATGAACAGGGCCGGGCCAAAAATGCCGCCCGCATTGCCGGAGGCATAACAGACCGAGGTCGCAACAATCTTGAGCACGGCAAGCAGAACGACGACTTTCAGCACAATGTCACCGTTCAACACTTTTTCGACGTGATTGTAGCCGACCCCTAACACTTCGGGCACGAAGTAACCTATGAGCCCGACCGTCAGGCCGCCTACGACCGGCTGAAACCAAACCGTCCATTTTGGCAAGCGCATGAACCTGGCGCGGAGTCCGAGCAGAAGTTTGACGAAGCAAACCGATCCCAGCCCACCAACCACGCCGAGCACGGCGTAAACACCAAATTCCGCCGGATGGACCAGCCGATAGCCGGCGACATGGAAGAGAGGATCGTCGCCCAGAACCAGGTGCAAGACCATCCAGGAAGTGGCCGAACTCAGCACCACGGAACCCAGCACCGTCGCGTGCAGATCACCCATGATCTCTTCGAGCGAGAACAGGACTGCCGCGATCGGCGTATTGAACGCCGCAGCCAGTGCCGCCGCACAACCTGCCGGCACGAGCGCCTTTACCTGTTTCGGATTGAGTCCCAGATTCCGCGCGATCACCGAGGCGAGTCCGGCGCCTACCTGCACCGACGGTCCTTCGCGACCGAGCGCAATTCCGCTGGCAAGCGACGCCGAGCAGCAGAAGAACTTCCCAAGCACCGTTCGAAACAGGATTCGTCCGTCGTCGATGAAGAGTGCGAACTTCGTTTGGGGGATTCCGCTGCCTCGCGCAGACGGGAAATAGCGCCAAAGAAGATAGCCCGTGCTGAGCGAACCGAGCGCGGGAACCAGAATCCGCCGCCATCCCGATCCCCCCGCTGGATACATACGGGCCGCGAGCCGTCCGGTCACCAGGATAAATGCCACCACGACCAAGCCAACCAGAGCCCCGATCACCAGGCTGAGGACGAGCGAAAGCTGGTCTTCGCTCTGTCGAAGTCTTTCCAGGCTCCCACTGAGCTTGGCCATCCAAGATTGTCGCTGGTTGTTATCCATCGTCACGTGTGTCGAACAGATGCGGCGGGATACTACCTGTCTCGTCGGCGCTCCATGCGGGCGGAAAAGCGAAGCGCCGACGGTAATGGTGAGTCCCAGGCGTACGGTCCATTATCGCGTGCTTGGAGCCGTACCGGACGGGAGAGGCGCCCCAGAGGAGGTTCTTGGGCGCTACCGCCGGACTGCGTCCGCAACAGCACGGACGCGCCGCTAGCGGCGGTGTCGACGTCGACGGTATGCTGCTGCCGGCGCGCTTGTTGAGGGGCAGGACGACGCGCATCTGCTCGGGGGCCAATGGAGGCGGTGCGGCCTTGGATACCGCGGCTTTTGAAGAACTGAAAGTCCGCACCGGTCAGTTTTGTGGCGACAATGCCGTTGCCTGCGATCACCTTGACGCGCGATTCGGGCGTCAGCACGGGCGCGATCCTGGCAGTCGCGGCCAGAATGGGCAGCAGCCGAGCCGTGTTTGGATCATGGGCTAATGAGTCTGCGCCGTCGCCACAATGTGGATTCGCCGGTTCCTCTGCCAGCAGGCTTCGTCGTGCTGCTGGCAGACCGGACGTTCCTTGCCGTAGCTGATCTCGTTGAGTTGAGCCGAGGGGATGCCGACCTGAACCAGGTAGTCCTTGGCGGCCTCTGCACGCTTATCGCCGAGCGCGACGTTATATTCGGCGGAACCGCGCTCATCCGCGTGGCCCTCGACGGTCAGCTTGTAGTCGGGGAAATCTTTCAGGATGTCCCGCAGCTCAGTCGAATCGGCCTGGAGGGCTCTCAGGGCATCGGGACGAAGCGAGGCCTTATCGTAGTCGAAATAGGCGTCTTCGATCCTGGCGAGAAGCTGGTCGATCCGGGTGCGGGTCGCCGCATTAGGATATCGCGGCGCTTGAGTAGTGGCAGCAGGAGGCTGTGTAGTGGCGGTGCGCGCCGACGGAGGAGTCGGTCTCGAAGTCGCCGCAGGTGCGGTGGCCGAAGGCGGCGGGGGCGGCGGGGCGGCCGCAACCTTCTTCTTGGCGCAAGCCGCAGTGAGTAAGGCGACGGCGGCAACTGCAATCAGGGTTCGTTTCTGGGCGCTGTTCATATTGCTTCCTTTCCTATTTACGATTGGACCCTTTTGCAGGGGCGAGCGAAATCCTGTCAGTACAGGATTTTTGACCGGGCGGGGTTGAACTACACTCAAAGCTGGAAGAGGTCGGGTTTCCATATTGCTTACCTACTCGGGCAGTCCGGTTGCCGGTTCGGGCGAGAAACGCCGTAAGCCCTCGTGGTTGATCCTGTCTCTGGGCTTTGGAGGACTGCTGATCTGTATCGTGGCAGCCGCGGTTGGCACGCTGGTGGCTTTTCAGCGGCTTCGCAATACCGAGGCGCAATCGCGGAAGGCATTTCTTGAGCGGCTCAGCGCCCTCGATCAAATTCGCGCGCAGATCTACTTGTCGGGCACCTATGTGCGCGACTTCCTGCTCTCGCCAGACCCCGATTCAGCGAAGGCCGAGGCTGCACACCTAGCCACGCTGAATCATGACACCCGCAACGCCCTGGATGCCTACGGGCGCGAGCTGGAGACCGAGGAACGGGAGCCATTTCTTGCGCTACACAGCGAGATTGATGCCTACTGGAGAGTACTCGACGCCACCGTAGCATGGTCGCCGCAGGAACGGAACCGCCTGCGATTCTCGTTCTTTTACAACGAATTGGTCCCACGGCGCACAGCCATGCTTCAGATCGCGGACCGCATCGCCTCGGTGAACGAACGGGGCCTGACGCGTTCGGAGGTGCGGTCGGCCACCTCGGCGGACAGCTTGCGGCGATCCCTCATCTTGACATTCGCGGGTACCCTCGTGGGCGGTCTGATCCTGGCGCTGCTGACGATCGGGTTCACGCTCCGGCTCGAACGGGAACTCGACCTGCGCCGGGCCGACTTGCAGGAACTGTCGACGCTGCTCCTGCGCGCACAGGAAAACGAGCGCCGTGCCCTCGCGCGGGAGCTTCACGACGAAGTCGGGCAGTCTCTGTCGGCGATCCTGATGGAGACGGAAGGCGCCGAATGCGCGGACCAGCCGGCCGAAGTCCGCGAGCACCTTGCTTCGATCAAGGGGCTGGCGGAGAAGACGGTCAACCAGGTGCGTGATCTTGCGCTCCTGCTTAGGCCGTCGATGCTTGATGACCTAGGTCTGGCGCCGGCGTTGAACTGGCATGCGCGTGAAACTAGCAAACGCACGGGACTGAACGTGTTGGTCTCCGCGGACGATGCCATCGACAGCCTGCCGGACGAGCACCGAACCTGCATCTACCGGTTGGTGCAGGAGGCGGTAAACAATGCCGTCCGCCATGCCAACGCGCGCACCGTCGAAGTTACGGTTCAAAAGGAGCACCAGAAGGTGAACGTAACCGTCCAGGATGACGGGGCGGGTTTCGATACGCGCTTCATGCGCGGCCTTGGCCTGCTGGGCATGGAGGAGCGGGTACGCCGTCTGGGAGGGCGCCTCGATATTAGTTCCAAGCCAGGACGAGGGACCCTGGTTCACGCGGTAATGCCGGTGGCCGAACTGGACCAAAGGAACGAACATGAAGCCAATTCGTATCTTGTTGGCTGACGACCATACGGTTGTCCGCGACGGCCTCCGTGCCCTGCTGGAGCGCGAGTCCGATATGACAGTGGTGGCGGAAGCGGCCGACGGGCGGGAAAGCGTCCGACTGGCCGAGACCGAAGTGCCCGATGTCGTTGTGATGGACTTGGCGATGCCGAACATGAACGGCATGGAGGCCACGCGCCGCATACTGGCGACGAACTCGCGAGTCGGCGTCGTGGTCTTGAGCATGCATCAGGACGAGAGCTATGTCCTGGGGTCGCTGAAGGCCGGAGCGAAGGGGTACCTGCTCAAGGATTCGATGCGTAGCGAGGTAATACAGGCGATTCGGGCGGTGTCTCAAGGGCGCTCCTTCCTGACGCGCAAGGTCGCCCGGATCCTCCAGGAAGACTATATCACCCGGCTGCAGCAGCGTGGCCTCGAAGACCGTTATGACCTGCTCTCGGATCGCGAGCGCGAGGTCCTACAGATGATTGCTGAGGGACGCTCCAACAAGGAAGTAGCAAATCTGCTGAACATCAGCGTGACCACCGTCGAAACTCATCGCGGCCATATCCTGCAGAAGCTCGATATCCATGGCGTTCCGGAACTCATTCTTTATGCTGTACGCAAGGGCATCATCTCATGATGCCCTCAACGCGAAACCAAGCCTATCGATTGATCTGGATCGACTTCGCCCCTGTCGCCTCGGCGCTCGGGAGTGACTTTGCCGATACGGCCTTGTTCATATCCCGCGTCAGGTCTTTGCTGATGATGGCCTGATCGCCGGATTCCGGGTCGCATCGGCTGCAAGCAGCGGTCCCACGGCCGCTACTCTAACAGGAGATCTGTGTCAGACTGGTTAGACTGATGGTCCAAGGCCGAACCGGAAAACGATTATGGAAGATTCGAGCCTGGTGTTAATCGTCGATGACGATCCCGAGACCGCGAGGATGCTCGGACAAGCCTTGTCGCCCCAGTGGCGCATCGAGACACAAGCCCCGAGGAAGCCGCCTCGATTCTCCGCGCTCGGGCACCCTGTCGCTTGACGAGCCTTCTGCCGTCAGGACGATCATCCTAGTCCGGGGCCGTACCTGCCGGAGCAGCCAGAGCAGACAGTTCGTCCGGCACAGCTCCCCTGGTACTCGTTTCGCTCGCTACCTGGAGCAAAGCTCTGCCCAGCGGGACCGCGATCGATCCGAGCAGAATCAGGAGCATGAAAACCCGCCAGCGCAGTTACCCTCTAATCGCCGATATCCGCGCGAACGGACCACGAACTATGAGGAAGTGCTGGTCGTGCGGGTGCATCCGGAGGTTCTCCGCGCCCAAGGGCTTCCGGATGAGTTGCTCGACGATCGTTGCATATGAGTCACACCAAAACCAGCCAGATTGCCATGAGCGTGCCACAGGACTAGGTCGCCGTTTGCTTGGCCTACACGGTGGCTGTCATGGAGCCCCATTGGACCAAGTGCTGAAGCGCACTCCTTCTCGGCGAGCGCGCGGCTTCGCCCGGCCTCGCGGTGGCCGGCCCGCGCGCTCGTGCGATGCGAGCCCGATCCCGCGCGACGAGTCGAGCCTTTCGTTGCTGGGTTCGGGTGGACGCGGGAGCCCGTTGGGGCCACGGCCGGCGCGGGCGGAGCCTTATGCTGTTGATGGCGGCCTAAAACGGCAGCATTCCTGGCGGTTTTGTAGTCGAAGAAAACCAGCCATCGGCCAGACGCAGTACACACTCTAAACGAGATTCTATAATTCCCTTGGCTGAAACCGGCCACCAGCGTTACTATCGACCTTGCGCCGACTGCCCAGATTCCACGGACGGAATGCTCGTCCGGCGCCGTGCTCCTCATGCGGATCGCGATACACAGGTCGTTCACCGGTTCCAGTCCCTCGGCACTGCCCGCCTCACCCGGCCCAATGTGGCCTTACCTTTTAGCGGGCATCCCTGGTCGCGCCGGTAGACTTTGCCTTGTCGTCGATCGATCCGAAAGGACACCAAACGCCGCCGGTCTTCCAGGTCTCATGCTCCTGTTGATGGCGCGGGGGGTTGCGGTGATGGTCTGAAGGGATCTCGTCCCCTGAACTCGATCATGGACTGGCACGGCCCAGCCGTGCCGGTTGGGGGGTGTAGTGTGTGCCTCGACGGAAAGCGGCCCACCTCCGGCGTCAAAACCGGCGAAATTGCTGCTCTTTTAAACCGCCGTCAACACCTTATGCCACGCACTCAGTTACTTCTTCTTACGGTCTGCTTCGCCGCGGCTTTCGATCGGCTTATCCTTGTCCTCGCGCGGCGAGTAATGGTTCAAGGCCGTAATCAAGTCCATCGCCCCGGCCGGCGCGGTCTGGCCGCCCGTCAGGATTTCTCTGTTGGTGAGTTTGCTCCCGTACAATTCCTCGTTGACTTCGTTATCGGGCCGCAGGGTGGCGCCGTGCAACGCGATCCCGGCAAACAGCCCTTTCGAGCGCGACCAGGAGAGTATTTCCGCCGACATTTGGACGTCGGTGGTAGCCGAAGTCTGGCGGCCGACCGGACCCGCCGCGACCGTGGCTTCGGCGCCCAGCGTGACCTTATCTTCCAGCAGTCGGCGCATGCCGCGTTCGTTCATAAGCAGCATGACGATATCCGTGTTGGACGCACCGATCTGAAAGCCGAAGCTGCCGCCTTCCACCCGGATGGCCGCGGGCGCGCCCCAGTTTGCGTGACTCTGACGGCAAACCGCGTATCCGCGGCCGAATTTCGCGCCGATGCCGAACGCCGCCTGCTTCATCCCGGGCACGATAACGATGCAGTTCGCCTTCTCCAGCAGATCTTGCGGAACACCCTTATCTGGGGTGGCCATGATTTCATTGAAAACCTTGGTAGCGTCCGATAACCGTTCCTGTGCCGAATCCGCGGCAAACACACCTACCGATGAACAGAGCGACAACGCCAGGGCAAATTTGCGCATAAGTAACCTCCGACCATACCTAGCAATCCGAGGTCCAACATCGTAATCATACGAAAGTGCTTCGATCAGCGCCGGGCCCGGCGCAAAGGAATCCACGCCAGTTTATGTCTGTTCCGGTTCCGGATCGGGAGCCTCTATCCTCGTGCTCTTCGCTTTGATCTTCGTCCCCTGCGGCATCCTTGTCATTAGGATCGTCGAGCGTAGTGTTTTCGGCTCTCTTTTGGTTATACGCTGTCGGAGTTAGGAGTGGCCGCTACGGGATGTATTGGATGCATACGGTGTGAACCGCACCTAACGGGGCCTCTGGGGGGCAAGCGATGGCCCAGCTCATGCTGGGCCGTACCGCAGGAAGACTGACCGAAAGATAGTGGTACTCAGCGTGTGGAAACCGACTCGGCACACCTGCCCCTCCTGCTCACAAAGTCCGCTAGAAACGATAATGAACACAATGGCGCGACCGTGGTACAGGCGGCGGAAAATCCCCGATCCTCAGGTTCGGGATGCCGCGGATCAGTTCGAATCTGCTCGGCAGCTTTTGTGGGCGCAGCCGCCAGGGTCTGGCCTTCTTTACCCGCTCGTCAACACTGCAACGATGGCGATCGAGTTGTATTTCAAATGCCTCTCGGTCGAGAAGGTGTATTCCGGAGCTGGCGAGGCTTGGGCCACAATATCGGCGAAGCCTTCGATGTACACTCACGTCTTGACCACACTCCTCGATAACCTTGATGGTCATCTGCGGCAGGAACTGGAGCGCACATTCCTCGGCAAGCATTCTGCTTTTGGTGGTCTCTCATTTCGCGATGCTCTTAGCCAGTGCGAAGCCGCATTCCAGGGATCTCGTTATCCATTCGAGCCAGGCAGCGACGCATCGAAATTCCCGCTAGGCCTTCTGATGGCCTGTTCCCATTTCCTTCAGCAGTTCGTTGCAAGTGTGCGAACCAAAGACAGGATTCTATGGGGGTCAAATTCCAACACTACGCCGGCTCCTGGATAGGGAGTCGAGAACAGTGCGGGATTCATCGACTCTGGACGAGAGTCTTGTGGGGTTAAGGACGATCTTATTGTGTGTGGACGACTTGGGATGGAGCCTAGGCCCGGAGCCAGAGCCATTGCAGTCATTGCTGCCTTTTTGTTTGCGGCTACCGCTGTTGCGGTGGTAGTGGGAAGCGCTCTTCTCTTTCCCGGGGAATTTCTGGACAGATTATCAGAGCTCAACAAGCCTGCGATGGTCGTGTTCCGGTCATGGGGCAGAGCCCCTGGCGTGCTCTTGCTGGGCGTAGGCGCGTCTACCTTGATCGTGGGCGTCGGATTGCTTCGTCGCCGGAAGTGGGCCTGGTGGCTCGCTATCGGGTTGTTCGCAATCAATGGCTGCGGAGATCTGGTAAGCTTCATCGTCGTCAGAGACGCGGTGCGAAGCGCTTCTGGCATTCTGATCTGCTCGGTTTTTGTACTCCTGCTTAGACAACACCGCGTGAGGTTTTTCAAGTAGGCTCGCTTGGGCTGTCGAAATACGAACAGCACGAGTCGATCAGGTCGAAGACGAAGAGCCGGGGGGCGGCAAAAAGACGGATCGGCCGCGGACGTGGTGTGCGATTCAATCTCTCGCGCAAATTCCACTCCTTTCTCGGGCAGCCTACACGTGGCGGAAAGGCCTCGACAGAGAGACGAACAAAGCTCTGCTAATGAACACATCAAGGAACGGCGTGAAGCGGGAGCAGCCATAAGGGAACTCGAAGAAATTCTCCCGGCGGCTGATACTTGGTCTGCTTCAGGAGTTGAGAGGTGAGAGGTAAATCCACCCCGAGGGTGACCGGCGGGGCGCGCGTTGGCGGCCGGGCACCGAGGAATAGTTATGAACTTTTCCATCGACGCCGGAGCCCGGAACGGTGCCGGGGGCCCTGAGCCCCTATGCCGACCTCCGAGAAAGCGCCATGGATGCGACCCGGGGCGGGCCGACATCATCCTGCAGAACAGCGGCGCCCTGATCCGGATCGGCGGCGATCGAGGCGTTTTGCTCGGCCGCAACCGACCACATCCAACTACCTTCTGGGAACGTTTCGCGGGGCCGCCGGAATGAGGTGTGTAATATTTCTGGGTCAAAGTGGGAAGGGAGTCACAGTCTCTTCCGAAGAAATTCAACAACGAGATAACCGATTAGCGCTGCGATCACAGCGATCGCAAAATTAACGCCGGTAAAAATATCTTCCATAGCCCAAGCCAAGCCCCGTCCCCGCCCCATACCAGAGCGCGTAAATTCCCCCATCAGCAGATTCGAATAGAAGAGGAGGATTATGAAACCAATCTCGGTTACGGCTCTCCAGACATCTTTCTTCATCCTTGCATTTTAAACGTCCTCGCAGTCAGCCTGTCGGTTGGCAGCATTCCGGGGACGAAGAGGGCAGCTCCAGCGCCAAGAAAAACCAAACGATTGTGTCAGGGAACTCCTTCTGCCCAGGACGAAAAGAACCGAGGATAGACCCCGCCAGGAGGAACGTTTCCGGCTCAGGCCATCCAACCACTGGGAGAAAGAAAGAAGGCTTCAAATGCTCGGAGGGTGTTTCAAGCAGCCCCATTGCACGCCCGAACCGGGCTTTCCACAGCTCGCGGCCTATCGGCAGGCGTCGAAAGCTCACCCATGAATCAGCGCCGCTGCAACAATTTTCAAAATGCCAAACGAAAAACTTCCAAGCCTGACAAAGACTAATTTGGCACTGACTCTGAAGAAGGAAGGTGCCGAGGTCTGTTAAGGGGGAACGAACGTGTAATGTAACTGTGCCTGCCAGCGGAGCGAAGCAAGAATGGCCAGAGCGTGCGCCGATCCGATCCGCGATTCTTGACAGTCTCCTACAATTGATTCTTCGCTCGATACGCAGCCATGGTTACGATGGCGTGACCATTTCGATCGCTGCAGCGAAGTATCGACAGAGGGCGAGCAGGACCGAGTCGCGCAAGCGGCGTGGGGAGGAACAGCAGAGTGACCTGTCGGGAAATGAATGATGTCATCAGTTCGCGGTCTGGTGATTCCGTATTAGAGCCGCAACCCGCAGAACACCTGATTCACTGTGAGCGTTGCCGCAGTCTGACGCGCTTGCTGGATAGAGCCGACGATGGGGCCCGCCCGACAGAGAGCCTGTTGCGGCGGATCCAAACCAGCATTTTGGAGGATCTAAGACCGATTCGACCTTTGGCGCCTTCCCCCATCTTGCTTTTCGGTTGTGCGATTACCTTTCTATCCGTGATGGCTGTCGGAGTTCTGCTGCTCGGACTGAACGGCTGGGATGCGCTGAGATTGGTTCAGAGGATCGTCGTGTTTGTGACGCTCGCTGCCAGCGCGCTTCTCCTCGCTGTTTCCATGGTTCGGCAGATTGTGCCTGGAAGCAAACACATCTTTGCTCCCGCCGTGCTTCTCGGTACGATTCTGGTCGTGCTGATAATGGTGATCGCTGCCACGTTTGGTTCGCGGCAGGAGTCGGCCTTTCTTGCAAGCGGCGTGATGTGCATGAAAAACGGGCTCATGTGTTCGATGCCGGCGGGATTCCTGTTGTGCCTTATCGTGCGGCGCGGCGCCATCCTGTATTACAAACTCATCGGCGCAGTCGCGGGTGGATTGGCCGGCTTGGCTGGTCTGAGCGTGCTGGAGGTCAACTGTTCGAACTTCAACGTATTTCATATTCTGGCCTGGCACGGGGGTGTCGTGGTAGTCAGCTCCCTGGGAGGCGCCCTGGTCGGCGCCGCCGTGGAATGCATCGAACGGTGCCGCAAATAGAACTCGGCCGACGTAACGGTATTAGTCATGGGTGGTGCAGCCGAGACGACGTTGGCGGATATTCGGACCGGAGCAAATCGAGGATTATCTTTAGAGCGGAATATTCAAGGCCAGCAACGGTATATACATTGAGGAGGTCCGACTTTCGGCGGTTTTCCGAAGAAATGTTCCCACAGGGGGTAACTTCGCGGGTTGCTGCCGCGAATAGTCAGCAGATGGAGTCCGGTCTCCAAGAGAACGTGGTATCACGGCAGTCGTTTGCAGACCTCGATCGCTGGATGGAGCGTTACCAACAAGCCGATCCGGATGCGCCGGCAACTTTGGTTGGCGCCCTTAGCCCCGCTTTGCTTCGCTTCTTCAAGAACCAGGTGGCGACCCGGGAACAGGCTGATGACCTGCTGCAGCAAACGTGGTTGCGGATTCACCGCGTTCGGCACACGTACCGTCCTGGGGAGCCAGTCCTGCCTTG
>Ga0210402_10000344_pt1 | contig 52597 bp, 51 predicted proteins | sample IncBWC7MmetaG_FD_161055 | JGI IMG/M metagenome (GOLD analysis project Ga0210402, IMG submission 161055) | Forest soil microbial communities from Barre Woods Harvard Forest LTER site, Petersham, Massachusetts, United States - Inc-BW-C-7-M | ecosystem: Environmental > Terrestrial > Soil >... | reverse complement strand
TAATAGTTTGAATTAAATGCTTAAGGAGCAATAGATGGCTCAAGGTCAGGCTACCAAAATAAAGAAGAAGAAAAAGTCCGTTTTAAAGCGCGCGGCACAATCTCGCCAACGGGCCGAAGTCAACCGCGCCAATCGCACGCGCGTTCGCACCGCCATGCGCCGTCTCCGCACGGCCATTACCGCCGGCGACGTCACCGCGGCCACCAATCTTCTGAATCCCACGCTTTCCGCGATCGATCAGGCGATTACCAAGGGCGTTCTCCACGAGAACACCGCGAACCGCTACAAATCGCGCCTCTCCCTCGCCTTCAACCAGGCGAAGGCCAGGGCCGCCAAGTAACCTAGTGGCACAGGCATTCCTGCCTGTGCTCTTCACGGCGCAAAATTTGGAAATGTAGCGCTGGCTTTTATGCCGGCCCGCCTCAGGAGGGCCAGCGCTCTTTTTTTGTAGCGGCCGCCTTCTGAGGCGGGCGCCTTTTCCTCTCTTCTCTGCGAATCTCTGCGCTCTCAGCGCCTCTGCGTTATCTTTTCTCTTCTCCTGCCTTCGTGCCCCGCGCTTATCCCCACCGCGAACGCACCCTCCCCCACAATCACCCGTACCACATTGGCTCTTCCCCAATCCCACAAAAATAAGCCATCCTTACTCCTTCGGCGAATCTCTTTCTCAACCGAGGTCAACGATGCTCGCAACCATTTCTCTCACCCGCACCCCGCAATCCCGGCTCACCGAAGATCTCCGCGAAAATTCGCCCTTCGGCACGAACTACAGCGACCATATGTTCGTAGCCGACTACGCCGACGGCAAATGGCAAGACCCGCGCATCATTCCGTTCGGCCCCATGCAACTCTCCCCCGCCACCACCGCGCTGCACTACGGCCAGTCCCTCTTCGAAGGCTTCAAAGCCCACCGCACCGCCGACGGCCGCGTGGCCCTGTTCCGCCCCATGGTCAATCACGCCCGCCTCAATCGCACCGCCGCGCGCCTCGCCATGCCCGAAATTCCCGATGAAATTTTCCGCGAAGGCCTTCTCGAATTAATCCGCGTGGATAAAGAGTGGACTCCATACCGCGAAGGCGGCTCGCTTTACGTCCGCCCCGTCTATTTCGGCACCGACGACAGCCTGATGGTCCGCCCCGCCACCCGCTATCGTTTCGTGATCATCACTTCGCCCGGCGGCCCCTATTTCGCGCAACCCATCCGCCTGCTCGCCGAAGAAACCTATGTCCGCGCCTTCCCCGGCGGCACCGGCGACGCAAAAACTGCCGGAAATTATGGTGGTGGTTTACTAGCCGCGAAACTAGCCCAAGCCCATGGCTATCACAACGTAATGTGGCTCGACGGCAAAGACCGCCGCTATATCGAAGAATCCGGCGTGATGAACATCATGTTCAACATCAACGGCACCGCCATCACCCCCGCCCTCTCCGGCACCATTCTCCCCGGCGTAACCCGCGACTCCGTCCTAACGCTCGTCCGCGAAATGGGCATCAAGCTCGAAGAGCGCCCTGTCTCCCTTGACGAAGTCCTAGCCGCCCATTCCAACACCACTCTCCTCGAAGCCTTCGGCATAGGCACCGCCGCCATAATCGCCCCCATAGCCACAATCGGCTACCGCGGCAAAGATCACGAAATCCCCACCGGCTCAACCACCGGCCTGGCGCACCAACTCCGCACCAAGCTAACCGCCATCCAAACAGGCCGCGCACCCGACACCCACAACTGGCTCCTCTACATCTAGGTTTTGAGTTAGAAGGCTTGCCGACGTTCCTCGCGGCGACTAGGCGCCGGCGGACGTAACCTTTCGCCAAAGGGCCAAACTCATGCAGACGAACATACTCGTCACCAAGAGGTTCAGAGTGGATGGTTCCGGCGTCAACACGGGAGTGCCGTCAAAAAAGACACCTAGGTTAGTCGGGTCTGGCGTCTTCCTGATGAAGGTAAGTGCTCCGTTGCTCAGATCTATGGAGTACATGTTCGCGCCATGAAAACCGTAGAGGGTGCCGTCCCCTGCTATCACCGCCTGTAGACCCAGTTGGGTAATCCCGAAATCGGTGGGTCCGATAAGGGTGCCTGCTCCGGTGCTCGCGTTTATCGAATAGAGGTTGCCATGGGACGCGCCGTACAGATTGCCGTTCTGCGCGAAAACAATTTCAAAACCGCCCCCCACGCTGAACCCTAAGGGCCCGACCACAGTTGCCACCGCGTTGTTGGGGTTGATCGTAAAAAGATTGTTGGACTTGTCGAAGTAGTAGAGCGTGCCTCCAGTTACCGGCGCTGTGAGAACGCCAGCAAGGCTAATGGCGGATCCGCTGATGTTCGCCACGGGCGTCAATGCGCCGTTCGCTGGGTTAACGGTATAAAAGCCTGTCGTAGGGGCGCTGCCGCTGTCGTTTGCGTACAGGACACCGCCGCTGAAGCCCATCCCAAAGAGCGGTGTCGAGCTAGTTCCAAGCACCGTAAACGCACCCGTCAGGGTGTTGTATTCAAGGAAACCTCCACTGCTGGTCGCTACGTAAACCTCGTCGGCCAATGTTGGGAGGGCGGCTAAGCAAACATATGCGGCCAGTAGCAGTACCAAAGCAAGCCGTACTTTCATCTTCATGAGTGGTCCCCTTCGTAGGAAGTTCCTCCGGTCATCGGAGGCGGGCCGAAGGGTTGGCTGCGCCGGCGGGAAATGTTGCGTAGGGATGAGTGAGAGCGCGGGACCTAATCCTTCGGCCCTGGGCCCAGAAAACCAAATAAGAGAAGAGCAATATTTTTGCCACTTACCCGTGCGCGAAAATAAAGGTTTTAGCCGCGCCGCAGTTCCCCAAATGTGCAACATATTTCGCATCCACGGCCAACTTTTGCCCCGTTGGTCCAATCCCTTGAGCTCTCATTTAACCCGTAGCTTGTAGGGGCGGGGCTCGCCCCGCCCTCCAAAACGCAGCGGTCTCTGTAGTGGCCGACCTATAGGTCGGTCTCTTCGGAACATCTGCATGTGGGAATGCATAACTAACTACCGCTTGGCAGGAGAAGCCGATGCCTAAATACGAAATCATCCTCTATCGAAGTCAATCCGACGAAGCCTTTATCGCCGAAGTCCCCGAACTTCCCGGCTGCGCCGCCGACGGCAGGACCTACAAGGAAGCTCTCGAAAACGTAGAAATCATCATTGACGAATGGCTCGAAACCGCCAAACAACTCGGCCGCCCCATTCCCGCCCCGCGCGGCCGCCTCGCCTTCGCTTAAACACGCGTTACAGCAGTTTTTGCAGGTCTTCAGCGCTCAGGCCCGCATCGCGCATGATACTTTTCAGGACTTTGGGATGCAGAACTTTCGCCGCGTGAAATGGAACCGTAGCCCGCTTGCCTTCGGCATTCTTGTAGATTATGTGGCTGCCACTCTGGCGCGTAATCGAAAATCCCAGCTTTTCCAGTATGGAACAGATTTCGCGGGCAGTCAGGCGCGGGAGCTTTGGCATTAGACAGCAATTTCAACGGTGGACAGGCTTACGGAAACCTGGGGGATCTCCTCACCGTCTGCCAGACGATCGGCAATGTGTAACTTGATGGCATCCTTAATATTTTCGACCGCTTCTTCATAAGTGTCGCCCTGGCTGTAGCAGCCCTGGAGCGTGGGACAGGAAACGAAAAAGCCATCTTCGTCCGCTTCGATGACGATGGGAAGAGTTAGGTTCTTCATGTCTTGGGCCATTATAGGTCGGGCATAGGGTATGACAAAAGAGAATTTGCGGAGAGGCGCGAAACGGAGAGGGTCTAATAAAGGGATGCAGGAAAAGTCAAAGACCTCACCCTTTGAAATACCAAACTCCAAAGGGTGCGCCACCCAATTCAAATGCGTACCCCACCCAGCGAAGCTCCATCTACTTGCGAAACATTTGATCGATGCGAGCCCCGACTTCTTCGTGCGTGAGGAACTCCCCTTTGTCGAGCTGCTCCAAGCCTCTTGTCACCTGCTGGCGGAACCAAACGTCATGGTCGACGTAGTGTTCCACAAGCTGTTTAACGTATTCCTCTGCGCCGCTCTTGTTCTCGGCAGCGGCCCGCTCCACTTTCGCTTGCAGCTCAGGAGAAAGATGCACTTCCATATTTTCCTAGATTAGGTTTACACCCAGCCGCTGTCGGTTCAATGTTGCATCTTGACGCCATCTAACTCCTAATTATACTTCGCTAATAGCTTGCCTAAGTGCCACCCGTCATTCATTGATATTTAGCTGGTATTGTGAAATAATCCAGCCAGATGGAGTTAGTGAGGCAATTATGTCTATGAGTGATGGAGACCTGAAGGCTGTTGTTTTGCGACTTAACGTAATCATCGCGCTCCAACTCGAAGCGCTATCACAATCTAGCAAAAACCCTATTGCCACCCGGATTCGGAAGCTCGCTGAACTGGGCCTTAGCCCGTCGGAGATCGGAACGATCGTGGGTAAGAAGGCGAACTATGTCAGTGCAGTGGTCGGCGCGAAACGGAGTCGGACAAATGGATGAAGACAGCATGATGCTTGCCGAGAGAATAGACACCCTTATCGGACTAGTTGCTTATGGCCTTGTTCAGGGGAAAAAACAGCGCGAGCAAATACGCATCCTTTTTCTCGCCGGGCTTAAGCCTTCTCGGATCGCCGAACTGCTCGGCACGACCTCGAATACAGTGAACGTTGCCCTTACCAGTCTCAGGCGTGAAGGGGCTGTACCAAAGCCACAGAAGGGTTGAGAACATGAAATCTAGCGACATGGGCTCGTCCACCGAAAAGACGCTCCGATTGCTGGCACTCCTCGCATTGGACGGTCGAAAACAGAAAGAGCAAATCTGGCTGTTAGATCGGGCAGGCTTCGTTCAATCGGAAATTGCTCAAATTGTCGGCTCGACTCCGAAGGCCGTGAGTGTGAGGCTAGCGGAACTTAGGCGAAGCAATCGAAAAGGAGGGAAGAGTTCATGAATGGCGAAACTAACGAAATCTTGCTCCGAATTGAAGACCTCGCGCGGGCGCTTCTGAGGGCGTCCTTAGCCAACAAGATCAGCGAGATCAGGGCCGATAAGACCTTGCGAAAGATATACGAGCTTACTAGTGGTTCCGACGTCAAACGCATCGCGAGAGCAGCCGGCGTCTCCACAGGGAAGGTTTCAGGCATCTGGCAAGGATGGGAGGACGAAGGGCTGGTCACAAGGGTCGGCAAGTCATACCGTCGGATGGTCGATTGACCCCCTGAATCCGCAATGCCGCAGAGCTGCCTCCGCCAGGCAGGTTCCCCGAAAGATTGCAATTACTGGAAGCGTGAATCGAGAGGTGTTGCATGGCAAGCTCAAGAGAAGACCAAAGAGAAGTAGAGCTTCTTCAAGACATCCTTATTCTCCTTCTCATCGAGGCTGGAATACCGCAGCAGGCCGTGCGAAAACTGGTCAAAGTCGACCTGAAGCGCGTCACAAAGATTGGAAAACTTGTTAAGTCCGCTAAGCGGCAGCGTGACAAAGACTAGGTCGGCATTTCTTCGGAGCTAATAGATTGACTATCCAGCATACGACCGAGTTCGCAGCAACATCGCACGATGTAATCTGGGCGATAGTTAATGAGCTTCGCTCTTCCCCGCGCAAGCGTTTGGTCTTCGAGGCCGTATACAGCGGAGGCAACAAACCAAAGGACGCCAAGTCTCTCGCCACGAAAACAGGCCTTTCCGAAGTCGCTGTACTTCAGCTGGCAACTCCTATGGCGAACAAGCAGTACTTCGACCAGATCCGGAGCGGCGGACGCGTATTCTTCAAGAAGTACAGCCATATTAATGCAGTAAAATATAGAATCCTGAGGTCCTCGAAGAACTTTAGCAGCGCGACAACAAGGTACGCCCACGCCATCGATGCTCCCCAAGAAACCGTTACGCGAGCACAACCGTCGCCCAGGCGGCAGACAAATGCCGGACTCCGAAAGCGGCGAAAGTCGGACGTTTTTGTATCCCATGCTACAGAAGATAAGGGCTTTGTCCTTCCGCTGGTGAAGGCTCTCGAGCGCGCCGGGATTACCGTATGGTACGACAACACCATGGTTGGATGGGGGGATGACCTCAGAAGGTCCATTGACCGCGGACTGGCTAACTGCCGCTATGGCATCGTCGTCTTTTCCAGAGCATTTCTTAAGGGAAAGCGTTGGACTGAGCACGAGCTAAGCGGGTTGTTTGCGAAAGAGAGGCTGGGCAAAAAGGTGATCCTGCCAATCTGGCATAAGGTCACAAGGGCCGATCTGCTCAAATATAGCCCTGCCCTAGCCGACCGGCTTGCGAAGGATTCCAAGAACGATTCAACTAAGGAGATAGTCAAAAGCCTTAAAGCTATTCTCGCGAAAAAATAGCACTACTTCGGCGAATGGTTATCTTTCTACTTCCCCGCCGCCCGCGCCCCACTCAACTGCCACACCAAAAACTCCATAACCGAACGCGGATCCTTCGTCCCGCCCTTCAACCGGTCATCCGCCTCCCGCAACGCCCTCAACCCAGCTAGCAATCTTTCCTTCGAAATCTTCCGCGCATTCTGAATCGCCAGTTCCGCCTGCTCCGGTCGCATTCCCAGCGCCTTCGCCGCCTGCCAGCCGTTCGTCGCCCCGCGCACTTCCGAAGCCTCGATCAATTTCCGGTACATCCACGCCATCGCCCCAAGCATCGCCACCGGCTCTTCACCCTCGCGCAGCAACCGCTCGAAAAACTCCAGCGCCTTCTGCGGCTGCCGCGCGGCCAGAAAATCCGCCACTTCCCAGATCGTCGCGCTCTTCTCTGAAATCACCAGCAACGCCACGTCCTGCCGCCGCACAATCTTCCGCTCCGCCGCAAACGTGGCCAGCTTGTCCACTTCCGTCTTCAGCCGCATCAGGTCGCCGCTCACAAATTCCGCCAGATCCTCCGCCGCGCCTTTTTCAAAATCGATTCCCTGCTCTTTCGCCAACGACTTCGCCAGCACCGCCGCAGCCGCCATGCGCTCGTCCAGGTTTTCGCCCAATCCCACCTCAACCACCAGCGTCTTCTCCAGCAGCAACTTCGCCAGCCGCATCCTCTGGTCCAGCCCGGAAGCCTCAATCACCAGCACCGTAAACGGCGCGGGATTCTCCAGATACGCCTCCAGCGTCTTCACCGCTTCGTCGCGCGCCTTCTCCCCCAGTTTCTCGATCGCTTCCCCATCTTCCAGGAAAACCACCTGCGTCGGCGAAAGCATCGGCAAGGTTTGCGCCTGATCCGCGGCCGCCTGCGTCTCTCCGTTATCCGCCGAAAAACGCGAGATCGCCCAGGTCCTCGCGGCCTCCGGAACATATTTCTCGATTAGTTGCTTCCGGCACTCATCGCGCAAATAAGGCTCATCTCCCAGCAAAAGCACCGCCGGCACCGGCTTCCCCTTCTGCAACCGCTCCAGAAATTCGTCCGTGCTCAGCCGAGCCATCAGAAATTCTCCGTCACCGCAGCCACCAGCCGCGCCGCAAAGTCCTGCGCCATGCGGTCCAGCGCCGGGTCACCTTCCTGGAAGAAATTCCGCACGTCCGTGGACAACTCATATTCATTCCGGAACACAAAATTTTCGTTGTGATAGAGCACTTTCTCCGTCACCCGGTCCTTCAACGTCACTTCGCAAGTCATCGTCACCAGCATGGCCGTCGCCTGCGCCGTACTCGTCGTCGGCGTGGAAGTCGTCTGGAACAGCAGCGGCACCACTTCCATTTTCAACACTTTCCCGGTCAGCACCGCGTCACCGCCGTTCGCATCGGAGACCACGCGATAATTCGTCTTCGACAGAAACTCATGAATCGTCGCCGCCGTCAGCTTCTGCTCCACCCGGTACGCTGACGTTTTGTTTTCCATCGCCGGAACGGCAATCACGTGAACGTTCTTCGGCATCGTGCTGAAGTGCCCGGCAGTGTGGTAACCGCACCCGCCGAAACTCGCCACCGCAATCAGCGTCATCATCAAATTTGCAAAGCGCCCGCGCCTCATCCTTCCAACCAATCCGCAAGCTTGATCCCGCTCGCCGCCGGAAGTCGCAGATTATCCCCCGCGCCCCAGAACCACCAGGCCCCGGCTCGCGACAGATCCGTCCGCGGCTCGCCCATGAACAACTGGCTCTCGCCCGCCACGCTCACGTTGCTCGGCCCGGAGTCCGCGTCTCCCGTCACAACCCAGCCGGCTTCCTTGCACGCCGCGATCAGTTTCGCCGAGTCAACTCCCTCGCCCAAATCCGCGCAAGCGCTGAACGTCAATCCGTAAAACACCGGCGCATGAATCAGGTTAAGAGAAATCTTCGCATCCTCGTTCACGTCGCCCACCGCCGCTGCCACTTCCGCCCGGATTTCCAGCCCTTCACGCTGCAAATCCTCTTTGCTCTCCGCCCCAAATCGCGGCAGTAAATTAAACGCCGTCTGCGTTCCAAACACCTGGCTGCCAATGCTCTGAAACGACAACAACTGCGAAGTCTGCGTTTCCAACTCTTCAATCCCGTTTCTGCCAGTGTCGGAAACGGGGCGGAACATCACCGCTACCAGCCTCTGCAGTCCAAATTTCTGGAGCACCAGCGCCAAGCTCGCCGCCGCCGTCCCTCCCGCGGAAAACACGCTGAACGTCTTCGCGTTCTTCGCGACGCTCTTGCCGGTGAGTGATTCGATCTTTGGAAACCACGGCGTGGCGTCCGGATCAGAAAGAGTCGCGTGCGTAAAATCAATAACAGTTGCTCCAGCCTCGCGCGCCGGCCCCAGGCAGATTTTCCCAAACGCCGTCGAACCCGCCAGAAAGGCATACCGCGCCCCGCGAAACGTATCTTCTTCCACCCGCTGAATCACCGCCGCTTCCCCACCCGCCTGCGTCAGCGTACCGGCCACGTTTTCCTCATCCACCAACCGCAAATCCCAACCGGCAAAGCGGCTCTCCTCCAACAGCGTTTTCAACTCGCCGCCCAGTAGCGACGACGCGCCGGCAATTACAATTCTCTGGGAATTCCGATCCGCGGACATGAATCAAGCCGTCCTGGTCACAAGACGGTGCCGCAAAAACCGCACGATATGGAGAATCAAACCAGCCACCGCATACGTTCCCGCAATAATCACCAGAGCCGCTTCCGAATACTTCCAGATAATCGCCACCAGCAGGCACATCAAAATAATGGCGATGGACGGCTGTTTGCGGGTCCACGGGATATCTTTGAAACTGTAATAGCGCACTGTACTTGTCATCAGGACGCCCAGAACGAAAAGCAGCGCGAACCACGCGATCGCCCAACTCTTGTCGTTGATCGGATCGAAGTAATGCCGCGAATGGACAATCGCCGCAACCACGCCAGCAGCCGCGGGAGTGGGCATGCCCACGAAGTTCTTGTTCCCGCCGGGTTCCATTCCTTTCACATTGAACCGCGCCAGGCGCCAGGCCGAGCAGATCAAAAATGCCAGGCAGCAGATCCAGGCAAATTCACCCAATTGGTGAAACTCACTGTTGCCCGCAAACGCGTAACGGAATCCCCAGGCGTACGCCAGAATCGCCGGTGCGATCCCAAAACTCACCACGTCCGCCAGCGAATCGAGCTGCACGCCAAATTCCGTGTTTGTGCCGGTCATCCGGGCAATCCGCCCGTCCAGCGAATCAAACAAAATGGCGATTCCCAGCGCTTTCGCGGCGTGGTCGAAATCTTCTCTCCCGCCCACCAGCGCGGCGATCGATGCGTAGTAGCCGCACAGCAGGTTCGCCACGGTGAACAGGCTGGGAATCAAAAAGATGCCGCGGCGCAGCCTGGCTCGCCTCGAGGGCCGCTCTACAAAAGGAATCTCGTGCTGTTCAGTCTCGCTCATATCCCATCCCGTTTCCCGCAACAGAGTACTACGCGCCGTGCCCCGATTCCTTTATTTTCTGAACGCCGCTTGGATCCACGCCCCGCGTTGGCGAAACTCCCGCTCCCGCCAGCATTCTCGCAACGACGCTGGATCCGCCCTTCACGTTATCGCCCACCTTCACCGCGATCTCCGCGCCCTCCGGCAGCCAAAGATCCACGCGCGAGCCGAAGCGCACCAATCCCACCAGTTCACCGCGCCCCACCGTATCCCCGGTCTTTTTCCAGGAAACCACGCGCCGCGCCACCCACCCCGCAATCTGCTTGAAGACGATTTCTCCGTATTCGCTCGAAAGCGCGAAAACATTCTGCTCGTTTTCGAGGGAAGCCTTCTCCGCCCAAGCCGCCAGAAATTTCCCCGGCTTATACTCCAGCTTCGTGATCGTCCCCGCCGCCGGTGAACGATTTACGTGCACATTCCATATCGCCAGAAAAATACTGATCCGCGTTCCCGGACGCCCCGCATTCTCCTCTTCTTTCACAACGACAACGCGGCCATCCGCCGGAGACACCACCACTCCCGGCTCCACAGGAATTTTTCGATCAGGATTGCGGAAGAAGTAGAAAACAAAAAGCGCCAGAAAAACCAGCACCGCCCCAATCGCCATACTAAGCGGAGTTCCTAACGCCAGCGACACTCCGCCAACAGCAAGCGGCGGAAGCCCAAACCAGTACCCTTCTTTGACCATAGTCTTCCCGACCCCGTCGCGAACGCTGCTCGCGGGAGCACCTTGGTCATTCTACGATAAATTTTCCTGGGGCGTATTTCCGGATGGGTTACTGCGAATGTCGAGCACGCGCACTGTGAACGCGTGCGGCGATGCGTTCCATTTCATCCTTCACGTGGAGCTTTAATTTTTTCAACCTGATTTCTTCGACGAGGTCTTCACTGTTGAGGTAGGGCGATCGGAAGAGTTGCTGAAGTTGTGTTTCGTACTGCCGGTGCTGCTCTGCCAGACGCTGATACTCGGCGTCTGTTTCACCAATTACGTCCCGAGGGCTCCGCTGCGCTGTTGCCATGCGTTCCTCCTCTCGAATCGATTTGTGACTAGAGTGTGAATCTTACATGAGCGCAGAGTAGCACCGGGAATCGCGGAGTCAAGAGAGAGTTGCTACTAAACTGTGGATTTTCGAAGCGAGAGCTCCATCACAGTCGCCGATTCCTTCGGATCCTGGTAATAGTCCTTGCGCGTTCCTACCGCCTGGAAGCCCAGTCCCCGGTAGAACTCAATGGCTCCTCTGTTTGACTCGCGGACCTCTAAGAACACTCGACTTACCCGAAGTTCCGCGAATCGATTGAGGATGCGGCCAACCAGCGCCCGCCCCTCGCCTTGCCGCCGCATGCCCAGCGTGACAGCCAGGTTCAGGATTTCAGCCTCATCCAAAACCCGCCTTCCAACCACGATTCCTGAAATGGCACCGCCTCGCTCGCTCACCAAAGCGGAAACGTCCGGCAGCTTCGCCGTTTCCCGCAGAGCCTCTTCCGACCAAGTCGCGGCTTCTCTTGCCTCGCGCAAAATCTCCGCCACCTGCGCAGCGTCCTCTGCGCCATTGAAGGCACGAATCACAAAGCCAGGTCTCGCCTGAGCCTCACTTCCCATGGCTCGCCGGATCCTTCCAGAAAATCTCTGCATCCGAGCGCCGCACGTAATTCGCGTCCAGCAGCAAGGGATCCGTGAACTTCCCCTCCTGCGCTCGCTCTTCCCCTAACTCAGCCACTCCCGACGCCAATCCGTCCGCGCAACGAATTAGAGTTTCCCCTTTCGCAACCCGCTCTTTCCAATTCGGTGCGTCCGCATAAAGCTCGGGGTCCAGCGTAATCCACCGGACCGTCCCTCCGTCGACGCGTTCCGCAACCCAACTCACAAATCCATCTGACGTGATCACCATCTCCTGCTCAATCAAGCTCCGACCCCGCTTCCCCTCGCACTTGTACAGTCCACCAAAGACCTGTCCGCGCTGCGCATCAAAGCTTGCCGCCACAAAACCCGAACCAACCTCCGCTTGCCGTGCCATGATTTCCAATCTGGAAACTCCCACCACTCGAATTCCAAACAGCTCGGCCCAAGCCTTCACCGCCGTCAACCCCACTCGCACACCGGTGAACGACCCCGGCCCCGAAGCCACGGCCAGAAGACCAATTTCGCGAAGAGTCGCACTCGCAATCCGCAATCCACGATCGACAGCAGGCAGCAACCACGAAGAGTAATCCTCCGCGCTTTCATGCTTTTGCAAAGACACCAGCGCGCCATCCCTCCGCACAGCAATGCTGCCTCGCCCTTCGCAGGTGTCAATCCCAAGCGTAATCAATTCGCTCTCCGTCTTGCATCTATCTTCATTCTATTTCCCTTCCTGCAGCTTAATCCATCAAAGGAAAGGAGTTGCCAGCACGATTTCAAATTATAGAGGTTTCCCCTCAATCAACTCACCAGCCTCAGGATTTCAGCTGACCCCAAAATCCCCGCCCATAGAGCAATTTCAGTGCCAAAATGGTCCGACCAATTCCCTATCTTCCTCATTCCACAGGATATATCTTGACTCTTGCAACACACTACCCTAAACTCTTCTCATCTCCTTGGGGGGGACATCCGAAGCTATGGACTATAAGATTGGCGACAAAGTCGTTTATCCGAACCACGGCGTTGGAGTAATCGAACAAATCAGTTACGGGGTGTTGAACGGCAGGACCGAACGGTATTACATGATCCGCGTAGTTGTCAGCGGTTTGCGGGTTATGGTCCCTCAATCGAACGCGGCGACGGTTGGTCTTCGTTCCGTCATCCGCTCCACCGACACAAGCAAAGTCCTTGGCTTCCTCGAAAAAGGCAAGCTCAACTCTCACCACGACTGGAAACACCGCTTCAAAGAGAATTCCGAACGAATGCGCACCGGTTCTCTCCTCGAAGTCGCCGTCGTCCTCAAGAGTCTGGTCTCCCTCAGCCGCAGCAAACCTCTCTCCTTCCGCGAAAAGAAAATGTTAGAGCGCGCCAAGTATCTTCTCGTCAGCGAAATGGCCACCGCTCGAAACCTCACTTCCGAAAACGCAGAGGGACTCGTGGTGAAATCCCTGGCAAAGGCAAAGTTGCAGTTTCCGCAAATGCAGGAAACGCTCGAATCTTAACATTCCCTTAATAAATCTTACCCAACGGGCAACCTCAGGTTGCCCGTTCCTATTTTGAGGGCGGAAGCTGAGCTTCCGCTTTTACTCAGTAAGCCCGGCCGTCCAAGCCGTCCACCCACCGAGACTTGCGCTCGACTCCTCAACTTCCTTCCCTTCCTTTACTTAGTTTCCATCGTTGCTTCACGCGAGCGGCATGCTAGCCTTAGCATTCAACGAAACATCCCCAAAATTCCCCTCTCGAAATCCCGCAAACGCCGCCGCCGCAATCATTGCCGCATTATCCGTCGATAATGCCCGGTCAGGAAAATACACGCGAAGTCCCTTCAAACGCGCCCGCTCCTCAAACGTCGCGCGCAACTGGCTGTTCGCCGCCACGCCCCCCGAAACCAGAATCGTCTCCACCCCGCACTCCTCCGCCCCCATCATCGTCCGCTCCACCAGGTCCCGCACCACGGCATTTTGAAACTCCCGCACCAATCCCAACGTCGCCGCATCACAAAGCGGCAGCAACTCCGCAAACGCCCGATGCCCATCCCGCAGCGCCTCTTCCCGCTTCCGAATCCCCTCGGCATACTCCGGATGCTCGCGCAGATGATAAAGCACCGCCGTCTTCAATCCACTAAAACTGAAACCCCCCGCATTTCCCCGCGTCTTGGTCGGTCCAAATTTCACCGGTGCCGGCACACCCCCCGCCTCAGCCGCCAACCGATCCAAAATGGGACCGCCGGGATACCCCAGTCCCAAAAGCTTGGCGACCTTGTCATACGCCTCACCCGCCGCGTCGTCGCGTGTTCCACCCAGCTTCCGATAAACAAACGCTCCACCGCTCGAATCACCTGTGGCTTTCACTTCATACAAAACCGTGTGCCCACCTGAAACAATCAGACAAACCGCTGGCAGCTGCGGCTCTTGCCCTTTCTGAAACGCTTCCAGAAAAACCGCGCGCACATGCCCTTCTAGATGATTCACCGGCACCAGCGGCTTACCCAACGCGGCCGCCAAGGTCTTCCCGTAAGTGATGCCCACCAGCAGCGATCCCACCAGCCCCGGCCCCTGCGTCACGCCAATCGCATGCAACTCCTCAAATTTCAAGCCTGCCGCCGCCATCGCCTCCCGTACCACCGGCACAATCTGCCGCAAATGCTCCCGTGAAGCCAGCTCCGGCACCACCCCTCCATACTTGCGGTGAATATCGATCTGTGAAGCCACCACGCTCGACAGAATCCTGCGCCCGTCCACCACCACCGCCGCCGCCGTCTCGTCACACGACGACTCAATCCCCAGAATCTTCACTCCGCTCCTCGCCGTCCGACTTTCCATATTCCTCCAATCACTTTCACGCCAGTCGGCGCCCTCAATGTAGCGGCCGGCTTCAGCCAGCCCTAGCCACTCGCACAGCTCATCTTTTTCGCCGTCGCTCCCTCTTGTAGTCGTACTTCTCGTAATACTCAATGGTCCCAAACAATTTCAGAATCTCTTGCTGATTGCGCCATTCCAAAGACTTGCCAAACGACGCCTCCGCTTCCGCTGCCTTCCCCTTCGTCGTGCGCTTCGATAATTTTTTGCCTTGCCTGCTAGCTGACCGTCCTTGATCGGTTTTGCGGCCACACTTCACCTCCTGCAAAAAACCCTCGTTCGAGCCCCACACGTTATATTCACGTAATCGCGATGTGGCGGCTGCCTTCAGCCGCACCGCTAACTCGTACAGTGTATCTCTTTCGCACAGTCCTATTGCGGCCCCCCTTTGCCAAAGGCACTCTGTCCCAAGACACCGCCCCATGACCATTACCTTCACTACCGAAACCACCACAACTATCGAGCAACGCATGCTTGGCAGCGGCCCCGGCCTGCCGCCCGCTCTGCCGAACTATCCCGCACAAAGCGCCACCACCATCGATGGCAGTTCCGCCGCTCTCTTTGGCTTGCCCTTCATGGTTGCCGGCGTCTTCATCGGTCTCGCCGCGTTCGACGTCATCCAGACCCGCAAGCATGCGCCGCTCTGGCTGATTGCCCTCCTCGGCGCCATGTTCTTCTCCGCTGGCTTCTTCCTCTTCCTTCACGGCGTTCGCGGCATGATCCGAAAGGCAGTTTACAAAAGCAAAGCCGCCGAGACACCCGGCCAGCCGTGGCTCTTCGATTTCCACTGGCGACAGGAAGGTATCAATTTCTCCGCCTTCAACGTTATGCTCGGCCGCCTCCTCGGCGCCCTGGTCTGGAACTCCTTCCTCCTCCCGTTCTTTTGGGTTGGCTATACGCAGCGCGGCGCCTGGCCCTTCTTCCTCGTCGCCAGCGTGTTCGCGCTGATTGGCCTGATCGCTTGGGTACGCTGGGCGCAGATGCTCGGCGACCTGCTCCGCTACGGCAACAGTTTCCTCGGCTACGACGAGTTCCCGTATTTTCTCGGCGGCACCTTGCGCGCCCGCCTGCGAGCGCCACGCCATCTCTCCGCCGTTAATTCCCTTTCCTTCACCTTGCGCTGCGTCCAGGAGCGCTATGTCACCACGGGGACCGGCAATAATCGCCGCTCCCAGGTCGTTTGCTACGAACTCTACAAAGATGTCGTTACCCTCGACCACGATCGTCTTGCCAATTTCGTCGGCGCCGAAATTCCCGTCGAGTTCCGTCTCCCCGCCGACAAGCTAACCACTTCCCTAGCCGACACGCCGCCCACCTACTGGCAAATCGAAGCCAAAGGCGAAGCCCGCGGCGCCGATTACCAGGCCTACTTCCTCGTTCCCGTATACAAGAAACCCTGAATCATTCCCGCCGTCCGCCGCATCCAAAGACCCGGATATAACCACCGCTCCGTCAGTAGCATCCATGTGATAAAGCTTCACCCTTCACCAGCGTTGCGTGTGTTGTGCTACGTTGTACATTCGGTTTTATTTTGCGATTAAGCCCAAAGCCCCAAAGGGACCCCGATTATGGCTAAGCCAGTTATTCTCACCGTTGACGACGACCCTGATGTGCTGCAGGCCATCGAGCGCGATCTTCGCGGCCGCTACTCCGAACGCTACCGCATTCTGCGCGCCGCCTCCGCCAACGAAGCGCTCGACACGCTCCATCGCCTCAAATCCCGCAACGATGCGGTCGCGTTGCTCCTCGCCGATCAACGCATGCCCGAGCTCGACGGCGTCGGTTTCCTCTCTCAGGCCACGGACATCTTCCCCACCGCCAAGCGCGCGCTCCTTACCGCCTACGCCGACACCAACGCCGCCATCGAAGCCATCAATTCCGCCCGCGTGCACTATTTCCTTCTGAAGCCCTGGGATCCCCCCGACCAGAATCTTTATCCCGCACTCGACGATATGCTCACGGAGTTCATGGCTTCCTATCACCCGCCGTACGAAGGCATCCAACTCTTCGGCACGCGCTGGTCGCCCAAAGCCTACGAACTCCGCATGTTCCTCGCGCAACACCATCTCCCTTACCAGTGGGTAGATGTCGAGCAATCCAGCACTGCGGATTCGACCGCCGCTCTTCATAAATCCGACGGCACCGCCGAAACCCTCCCGCTAATGATTTTTCCCGACGGCACAAAGTTTTCCGAACCCACGTCCGCGGACATTGCCAGGAAAATCGGCCTACGCACCCACAGCGACGTCGAATTTTACGATCTCGCCATCGTCGGCGGTGGCCCCGCGGGTCTTGCCGCCGCGGTGTATGGCGCATCCGAAGGCTTGCGCACCGTGATGATCGAACGCGAAGCTCCGGGCGGCCAGGCGGGACTCAGCTCGCGAATCGAAAATTATTTGGGCTTCCCCGCCGGACTCAGCGGACGCGACCTCGCGCGTCGCGCCGTCGTGCAAGCCACGCGTTTCGGCGTCGAGATTCTTTCGCCCCAGGAAGCCGCCGGCGTCCGCATCGAAGGTCCCTATCGCATTATCGAAATGACCGACGGCAGCAAAGTCTCCTGCCACGCGCTGCTGCTCGCCATGGGTGTACAGTGGCGAAGTCTGGCCGTCCCAGGCGAAGAGCGTCTCCGCGGCGCAGGTGTCTATTACGGCGGCGGCGTCACCGAAGCCATGGCGTGCAAAGGCGAGACCGTTTACGTCGTTGGCGGTGCAAATTCCGCTGGTCAGGCCGCGATCAATTTTGCCGGCTATGCCGAGAAGGTGGTGATGATCATCCGCCGCGAATCGCTCGCCGCCACCATGTCTCAATACCTGATTGATCAGATCAAGAAGACTCCGAACATCGAAATCTGGCCGCAAACCTACGTGGCGGAAGTCCACGGCGATCAACACCTGGAAGAAATTTCAATTCACTGCTCTACTACAGGAATCAACGACCGGGTTCCCGCCAGGAGTCTTTTCATCTATATCGGCGCCCTGCCGCGCACGGACTGGCTGGGCGACCTCGTTCAACGCGATGCCCGCGGCTTCATTCTTTCGGGGCCCGACCTCCTCCGCGATGGCAAGCGCCCGCAGGGCTGGACCATCGAGCGCGATCCTTCTCTCCTCGAATCCAGCGTGCCGGGAATCTTTGTCGTCGGCGATGTGCGCCATGGCTCCGTCAAGCGCGTCGCATCCGGGGTCGGCGAAGGCGCTGTTGCCATTCAGTTCGTTCACCAGTATCTTGCGAAGGTGTCATGAGCTACGCCGAGCGGATTACCCAAGTGGCGCAAAGCGATCTGCTGGGCTTCGTCGACGAACTGCGAAAAATTGCCGTCTTCACAGACCAGCCTCAGGAGCAACTGGAGTGGTTCGTCTCCAATTGCAAGGAAGCCCGATTCGCCACGGGTGAAACTGTCTACAAAGAAGGCACTCCTGCGGAATACATGTCCATTTTCCTCGAGGGCCGCATCTTCGCGCGCCGCGAGGCTGAAGGCGCGAACAGCCCGGTCTTCATTGTCGGGAAAGGCGATGTCACCGGCCTGCTCCCTTTTTCGCGCATGACCCATCTCACCATCACCGGCCGCGCGGAAGAACCCGTCCACCTTTTGTTGTTTCCCGCCGCCCTGTTCAACGAAATGCTCCACCGGATGCCCGCGCTTGGCAAGCGGCTCGTCGGACTCCTCACCGACCGCGTCCGCGAAGTCACCCGCAGCGAACAACAGCGCGATAAACTCGCCGCCCTTGGCCAACTATCCGCCGGCCTCGCTCACGAACTCAATAATCCCGCCGCCGCCGCGGCGCGCTCCGCCGACGCCCTTCTCGAATGCCTTGCGCGCCTCCGTAAGCTCGACGCCCTGCCGTATCTCTCTGAAGCGAATTGCACCGCGATCGCCAAGGTCGAAGGCGAGTTGCGCAACGAACTCCAGCCTCCCGCATTCAAGGATCAGCTCGAACGGAGCGACCGCGAGGAGTCCGTCACCGCCTGGCTGGAGTCCCACAAGGTCTCCGAAGCCTGGAAACTCAGTCCGCTTCTCGTGGACGCAAATCTCACCAGCGATCATCTCGAAAGGTACCTCGCTGCCGCCGGCGCCGCAATGCCGACCGCGCTCACGCGTTTCGCCACTCTCATCGAGATGGAGCGCATCATCGGCCAGATCTCGCACAGCACCAGGCGCATCTCCACCCTGGTGAAAGCCATCAAGGAATATTCCTACATGGATCAGTCTCCGGTGCAGGAAGTGGACATCGTGCGCGGCATCGAAACTACCATCGCGATTATGGAGCACAAGCTCAAAAAGGGCATTCAGGTCATTCGTGAGTTTGCGCCCGACGTTCCGAAGGTCACCGCCAACGGCGGCGAACTCAATCAAATCTGGACCAACCTCATCGACAATGCCGCCGACGCCATGAAAGAAAAAGGCAAGCTGCGCATCCGCGTCACGCACGAAGGCGATTACGTCCTAGTGGAAGTAACGGACAACGGCACCGGCATTCCCGAGGACGTTCAACCCCACATCTTTGAGCCGTTCTTCACCACCAAGGGCGTGGGCGACGGCACCGGCCTCGGCCTCGATGCTGTCCAGCGCATCGTTCGTAAAATGCGCGGTACCATCAACTTCGACTCAGTCCCCGGCGAGACACGCTTCCAGGTCCGCATTCCCATCCGCCAAACGATGTAGCTCAGGCCTGAAGGGGTGAGCTACAGTTGCAACGCGACCGCCTGCAAAAACTTTTCTTTCCGCTTGGCTCGCGCACAAATCTGTGTAAAATCTTGGGCATGAACCGCCGAACCTTTATCGAATCGTCGCTTGCCTCCGCCGCCGTCACTTCACTTCCCTTCCGCGGTCTCTCCGCCGCGCATCAGGTGGATCCCATCGGCGTGGAACTCTACACCGTGCGCGGACTGATGGGGACCGATGTTCCCGGCACGATCGCGAAGGTCGCCGCAATTGGCTATAAGGAAGTGGAAACCGCTGGTTATCCTCCTCTTTACTCGCCCAAAGACCTGCGCGCGCTCCTCGACGCAGATGGCCTGACTGCCCCATCCTGCCACATCCCCTACGACGTCGTTCAACACCGGATGCCGCAAGCCATCGAAGCCAGTCACATTCTCGGCCATAAGTATATCGTGTGCCCTTGGATTGATGACTCCCAGCGGCAATCTCTTGACGGTTACAAACGCGCCGCCGAGCTATTTAATAAAGCCGGTGAAGCCAGCCATAAGGCGGGAATTCAGTTCGGCTATCACAATCACTTCTGGGAGTTTCTGCCCGACAAGAGTCTCGGCGACAAACTGCCCTACGATTTCCTGCTTGAATCCACCGATCCCGCGAACTTGACCATGGAGCTGGACCTCTGCTGGATCACGGTCGCGCGAAAGGATCCACTCGCCTACTTCAAGAAGTATCCCGGCCGCTTTTCCTTGGTCCACGTGAAGGACCTCAGCAAGGTTCCGGAGATCATCCCCGGGAAGGCTTCCCAGGAAATGATCGACATCGTCTCCGCAAACTTCACGGCAATCGGCGGAGGCGTGATCGGCTGGAAAGTCATTCTTCCCGCTGCGCAAAACGCGGGGGTCAAGCATTTCTTCGTCGAAAACGACGCGCCCAAGGACGCCATTGCGAATCTCACCGATAGCTACGCGTATCTTTCGAAACTGCGTTTCTGAACCAAAACGGGAAAGAATTCGAAAGGAGCGGTTATCGCGCTCAAATATTTTTTCCTCTAAGTGCTTTGTTCCGCGCACATGCGGATACCATGCCGTACCGGTATTTAGTTAATAATTACCTTCAAGTGTTACTTTAAATGTCGGCGCGCCGACATTTTCCGTGCTCCATCACTCTCTCCTGCTTTCCTCGGGTAAACCAGGGAAATCGCCCCTGAACCGTTCTCCCAAATGCCTTCTAGGTAGTTCGATTGATTGACAAAACTCCCGTCCGCCGTCTACTGTGCTTACGAAGCTACAAATTCTTCTGAAACTAATAAGATTACACTCGACATGACGACAGACTCGAAGCAGTCTCCGCAAAAGTCCGCCGCCCACCCTAAAGTTCGCAAAGCCGTATTGCCCGCCGCGGGCCTCGGCACGCGCTTTTTGCCCGCCACCAAGGCGCAACCCAAGGAAATGCTGACGGTTGTGGATAAGCCGCAGATTCAATACGTTGTGGAAGAATGCGTCGCCTCCGGCATCGAACACATCATCATCGTCACCGGTAAAGGCAAAAATTCCATCGAGGATCACTTCGACAATTCACCGCTTCTCGAACGCTTTCTGGAAGAAAAAGGCAAGCACGAGCAGGCGGAGATGGTGCGCCGCATCAGCAACATGGTCCAGGTCAGTTATACGCGGCAGAAGGAGCCGCTCGGCCTCGGCCACGCCGTCCTGGTCGCCAAAGATCTGGTCGGCGATGAGCCGTTCGCAGTGCTTCTCGGCGACGTCCTGATCCCCGGCCCAAATCCCGCCACGCGGCAGCTCATCGACGTTTACGAAGCCACTGGCACGGGCGCCATTGCAGTCGAGGAAGTTCCCCGCGACAAAACGCACCTCTATGGCATTTTCGCCGGAGAACCCGCGCCGCAACCTCCCTTCGGCGAGCGCTTGCTGCGCATCCGCGACCTCGTCGAAAAGCCAAAGGATGAAGACGCGCCTTCCAATCTCGCCATCACCGGCCGCTATGTGCTGCCATCCGCGATTTTCGATTGCCTCGAGCGCACCAAGCCCGGCGCCGGCGGCGAAATCCAGCTTACCGACGCCATGCGCCTGCTCGCCAAAGAGCAGGGTTTGTGGGCTTACATTTATGAAGGAATTTCCTACGATGCGGGAGACAAACTCGGCTTCCTGAAAGCCACCGTCGAACTCGCCCTGCAGAACACAGAACTAGGTTCCGACTTCCGCTCCTATCTTAAATCTCTAAAGCTGTAGCTCAGGCCTTCAGGCCTGAGGTTTTCCACAACTACAAGCAGGACTTCCGCGCTTGAAACGATTCAGAAATGTAACTGTGTCTTTGGGTCCGGATGGAAAACCCTCACCCCTGAAGGGGTGAGCTACAGGGTGCTATCAATCCTTCTTCTTCGCCGGCTTCTTCTCTTTGCTTTCCTTCGCCGCCGACTCTTTCGCCTCAGAAGCCTTCGCCGCGGAATCCTTGGACTCGTTCGATTCCGTCTTGGTGGCGGGCGGCATATCGCTCCCCGCGGCCTTCTTTCCGGCATAGTCGGTCACATACCAGCCGGCGCCCTTGAATTGTATCGCGGGAGCCGTCAACGTCCGCTCCACTTTCCCGCCGCAATGCGGGCACTTCTTCAGATGCGGCCCGGCCACGCTCTCGATTTTCTCGGTCCGCCGCTTGCACTTCACGCACTGGTACTCGTACAGTGGCACAGTTGCTCCTCCTGCGTGTTCTCTAAACTCTTAACTATAGCATGCGCCCTCCGACCATCCGTCTCCGGCCCCGCGTGCTAGACTTTCCTTACGCTTCCCATGACCACCAACGCTCATGCCGGCGCTTCCCTCTCTCCGCACCGCGGCTCGCTGTATCTTGTCGCCACGCCAATCGGCAATCTGGAAGACATCACCCTGCGGGCGCTGCGTATCCTGAAAGAAGTCGACCAGATCGCCTGCGAAGACACGCGCCACACGCTGAAACTTCTGAATCATTTCGAGATTCACAAGCCGCTGGTCAGCTATCACGAGCACAACGAAATCACCCGCGCCCCGGAACTCGTCCACGCCATGGAACAAGGCGCCAGCGTCGCGCTTGTCAGCGATGCCGGTATGCCATTGGTCTCCGATCCGGGTTTCCGGCTGGTCTCGCTCTCCATTCGCCATCAAATTCCCGTGATTCCCATTCCGGGCGCATCGGCGTTGCTCACAGCGCTTGCCGCATCCGGTCTGCCGAATGAAGAGTTTCTTTTCCTGGGATTCCTGCCGGCACGCTCGAGCGAACGCCGCCGCGCGCTGGAGCACTTGCGCATCGAAAACCGGACCATCATCCTCTATGAAGCGCCGCACCGCATCGCGGAGACTCTTGCCGATGCGCTGGCGATTTTGGGCGACCGCCCGGCATGTCTGGCGCGCGAAGTGACGAAAATCCACGAAGAATTCCGACGCGGCACGCTCTTTGAGCTGGTGCAATCTCTAGAAGAGCATCCTGTAAGAGGCGAAATCACCCTGATCCTCGGACCTCCCGAAACCGGATCACCTGGCGCGCAGGTGGACACGGCGCAATCCCTTGCCGCGCGCGTGGACGAATTGATGCACCAGGCGAAGCTCGACCGCAAGGAAGCCCTCAAGCTCGCCGCCAAGGAACGCGGGATCACGCGCCGCGACGCCTACCGCCAGTTGCTGGACGACAATTCCCCGGAAGCTGAATGAAGCGCCCTAGCCGTATAGGTCAAAACAACTCCACGCATGTCATCCCGAACCCGCGTCTTTTGCGGGTGAGGGATCTGCTGTTCGCAATAGCCTGATAAGAATGTGCTGGGCGATCTTAAGATCGGACACTGCGCAAAAAAGAGCACAGCGAGGAATCGCTGTGCCACAAACAGCGGAGAAAAGCAGATTCCTCACCCCGTTCAAAAAGCGAACGGGGTTCGGAATGACATGCCTTCTACTTCTTCGGTAACTCGTTGGGATTTTGCTGCGTCAAAATCAATATACTGATTCGGAGCGGAACATCCGCTGGAACCGCGGGCCGACAAACTGAACGCCGACCACTTTTTCTCCGTCGGTCAGCGAGTCGCTGATGTGCACTACTTTCCCCTGGGTTTCAAAATCCTGTTCGCCTCGCCTCTGCACGTGGCCCTGCACAGGAATTCGGATTTCCAGGTTTGAGCCGATCGCTACGTCGAATCGCGTGCGAAACGCGGCTCCACTGCGGCACAAATTCTCGCTGGCTGTATCTTCTTCGAAGGAAAATCCTCGCGCGTCGCGGCCGCGCACGCGCAATGGCAGGCGGACCGCAATCCTACGTTCGGACCTCTTCCGTGCGACACTCTCGCTGACTGGGCTCATGGGCTGGTGTTCCCCTGTCGACGACTTTTTCCGCAAAGAAGCGTTCCACGTTCTCGACCACTTCCTGCGGAGTGCGCGCCGAATGCACGATTCGTCGAAGCTCGCTGCCGTTCGTAACGCTGTGCGTAAACCAGCATGCGAACTGCTTCATTTTTCCCACGCCGTCCGGTAGATTTGAGTTAAGAATTTTCTGATAGTAGCCAGAAAGTAACTGCCGGCGATCCTCTTCCGTCGGCGCGTCGTAGCGGCCTGCAGTGCGGTATTGCTCCATCTGCCGGAAGATCCACGGATTCGTTGCCGCCGCGCGGCCAATCATCACCGCATCGCAGCCGGTTTCCTTTACCAAGCGCGCCGCGTCTTCCGGGGTTTGCACATCCCCGTTGCCGATGACGGGAATCTTCACCGCCTGCTTCACTGCCGCAATGATGTTCCAATCTGCTTTGCCCGTGTAGCCTTGCGCCCGCGTGCGCGGGTGAATCGCCGCCGCTTCGATGCCGATCTGCTCGGCCATTTTGACCACTTCCACCGCAACAATCGAGTTCTCGTCCCACCCCGCACGCAATTTGATGGTCAGGGGAATTTTCACCGCAGCCCGGACGTCTTTGAAAATCTCTTCGAGCAGCGGCAACTCGCGCAGCAGGCCGGACCCGCCGCACTTCACTACTTTCTTGGCCGGACAGCCAAGATTGATGTCCACCGCGTCGTAGCCCAGGTCTTCCACCATACGCGCCGCATCCGCCATCACCTTGGGATTCGCGCCAAACAACTGCGCCGCAATGGGGTGCTCGTCTTCTTCAAAGAACAGATAACGCAGCGTCTTTTTCGCGCTGCGGGTAATCCCTTCGGAGCTGGTGAACTCCGTCATCAGCAGGCCGCAGCTTCCCAGCCCGCGGATCACGCGTCTAAACAGCGTATCCGTCACGCCCGCCATCGGCGCGAGGATCGTCGCGGGGCGGATGGCGAGATCGCGAACTTTGTATTCGGCGGGAATCATGGGTGTTTCACTCCCTAGTTTATCAGGCTCCGGCAACGGATGCCGCAGGTAAGTTCTCAGGTAACTTCATTGACTAGCACACCCACTCATCGTACGCTGCCATTCAGAGCAAGACTTTTTTCGCAGGCCTCAATGATGCGCTGGTCTTCACTACCCCATCGATTGCTTCTGACGATGGCTACCGTTTTCGCGGCAGCGGCCATTGTCTACTCTTCCTTGTGGATGTACGTAGAACGCACGGCGGTCTCGCGAGTGGAGTTGGGCTTTAACAGTAAACATGTCAATCAATACGACGGAACCACCCACTGCATGAAAATTTTCGATGTGGTTCCGAACAGCCCCGCCGAACGCGCTGGGCTGCGCGCCGGGGACCGCATCATCGGCGTTGACGGAAACGCGCTCACCACATCTGCTCCATTTGACCTGGCCTATGCCCGCGGAAAACCTGGCGACGCTGTTACGTTCAGCATCCAACGCGCAGGGGAGCCTAACCCGATCGAGCTGCACGGAATCTTTCGCGCCTCCTCTGACAGCGGGCCGACGGAGGGGCTTGCGAAATCCTCCGCCGTGCAAGTGATGAGATCGTTTCCAGTTCTCTTCCTGCTGGTCGGCTTGACGGTTCTTTTTCTTCGGTTGAATGATCCGAATGCGTGGCTGCTTGCTTCCTTGTTCTGTGGATTTGTCTCGGTCCCAGGTTTTTCTCATCAGGTGGCCGTGAACCCGGCCTTACGTTCGTTTGCAGTCGCCTATCAGGTGCTTTTCTCCACAATGCTTTGCCCTCTTTTCTATATCTTTTTTGCGGTGTTCCCTGCCCGCTCGCCTTTGGACCGCCGCTTCGGATGGTTGAAATGGATTGGCCTCGCCTTTGGACTTGGCCTGGCGGTGGAAGGCGCGGTCTTTGGCGATCTGGGGGCGCCGGGGGTCGCGGCAGACGTGTTCGGCGAACGCGCCGGAGAAATCGTCCGTCTGTCCTTGATTTATGTGGACTACCTGTTCCTAGCGCTGGGGCTCATTTCGCTGGGCGGCAATGCTCTGGCCAGGAGTTCCGATCCTGTTGTGCGCCGCAAATCCCGCGTGATTCTCTGGGGCACCGTACTTGGCGTTCTGCCGATTATCGTCGAGCGCGCAGCAATGGAGTTCACGGAATACCGCCCTTCCTTTTGGGTCAATGCAATTCTGATTATCATCTGCGCGCTCTATCCCCTTTCCTTCGGTTACGCCGTGGTTAAGCACCGGGTGATGGAAATCCCTGTACTGCTGCGGAGCAGCGCGCGGTACTTCCTCGTGCAGCGGGGATTCATCGTTTTGCTTTTCGTGGTGGCTTTTTCGGCCATCGCGTTCTTCTCCCACACGTTGTCCCGGTTTTTTCAGCCCAATCCCAGGGCGGGAATGATGTTCAGCGCCGCATTTGGAATCGCACTCGTGTGGGCGTCCGCGCCTCTGGTCAAGCGCGGGACACAGCGCATTGACCGTGCCTTTTTCCGCAGCACATACGACGCCCGCGTCATCCTGCAGGATCTCGCAGAGAGGGCCCGCATCGTAACCAGCCGCGGCGAGCTGGCGGAGCTTCTGCAACATCACCTGGAAAAGGCGCTGCGCCCCAAGACTTTTGTGTGCTACTTAGCAGCGGGCGACTCAAAACTGGCCACGGAGTGCGAAAAAGTTCCGCCGGAAGCGCAGACGCTCTCCACCGGGTCGCTGACACTCGGGCTGCTGACACTGCGCGGAAAATCCTGGGACGTGCCGCTTCCGGGCGACGAAGGGATGGCAGACCTCGCCGTGCTCGCTCCACTGGCGCCGGAATGCCTGGTGCCGATTCTGGACCACGCCGGCCAGCTCTCAGGTTTGCTGGTGCTGGGGCAGCGCCTTTCCGAGGAGCCGTATTCAAGCGAAGACAAACGCCTGCTCGATTCTGTTGCCAGCCAGGCGGGTATCGCGATTGAGAATTTCGGCCTCGCTGAAAAAATGGCGGAGCGGATGGAAGTGGACCGCCGAGTGGCTCGTGACATGGAAATTGCCCGCGAAGTGCAGTCGCGGCTGTTTCCTCAGTTCCTGCCACCGCTCGAGACGCTGCAATATACGGGGACGTGCATTCAGGCTCGCGTGGTCGGCGGCGATTACTATGACTTCCTGGACCTCGGCACGGGGCGGCTTGGGATTGTGCTCGCGGACATTTCCGGCAAGGGCATTGCCGCGGCGCTGCTGATGGCGAATCTCCAGGCGAATCTGCGCAGCCGGTACATGGTTGCTCTCGAGGATCCTCACCAGTTGTTGCAGTCTGTGAACCGGCTATTTGTTGAAAATACGCCGGAGGATAGCTACGCCACACTTTTCTACGCGGATTACGACGATGCGAATCACTGCTTGCGTTACGCCAATTGCGGACACAATCCACCACTTTTACTGCGCGCGAATGGAGAAATCGAGAGGTTGGGTGCGACGGCGACGGTTCTGGGCCTCTTCTCGCAATGGAATTGCGAGGTCAAGAAAGTCTCGCTTGGCCCGGGAGATATACTGGTGATCTATACCGACGGGATCACCGAAGCGCCTAACCAGGATGGGGAGGAGTTCGGCGAATCGCAGCTGCTGAAAATTGTGGGGGCGCACAAGCAAATGGAAGTCAAAGAGATGCTGGCCTCAATCCTCACCGGGGTGCAACAGTTCAGTGGCGCGAGCCAGGCCGACGATCTGACCCTGGTGATTGCGCGGGCCCAATGAGATGCAAGGCGTTTTGAGTGCGGCAGCACAGCTGCCGCTTTTGAGGCGCAAAGTCTGCTCCACGATTTAGCTTGCGAGAGAGCGCCTAGACCGCAAAAGCGGGACCTTCGCTCCCGCACTCAAAAGTTACTTTTTCGCTGGTGGTTCTTCTTTGAGGAATTTGTCGAGCCGCAGGAACTTGCGTCCCAGCGCGCCGCTGTAGGCCGACCACTCCGGTTCGCCGGAATCAATCGCAAGGGCGGCGCGAACTGCCCCCATCTTCGAATCCAGGTCATCCATATAGTGGAACGCCAGGGCTTCGCGAATCATCGGCAGTTTGGGCGAGCCGAATTCGTATTCGCCGTGGTGGCTGATCAGAATGTGCTGGACCACGGTTTTTAGTTTTTCGGGAAAACCTTCGATGGAGTCCATCTCTTTGGAGACGGTTTCGAGTTCCATCGTGATGTGGCCGAGCAATTGGCCTTCGGCGGTGTAGCTGACCGCGCGCTCGTAGCACAATTCATCGAGTTTGCCGACGTCATGGAGCAGTGCCGCGGTCAAAAGCAGATCCACATCGAGTTCGGAATAGTGAGCGGCAATCTGTTTCGCCAGGCCGCACAATCCGACCACGTGCTCGATCAGGCCGCCGATGTAGGCGTGGTGCATCACCTTCGCCGCGGGCGCACGCTTGAAACGCGCGACGTTCTTCGGATCGGTGAGGATTTTTGAGGTCAGCTTCTTCAACCACGGATTCTTTATTTCCTCGATGAATCCCAGGATCTGCTCATAAAGTTTTTCGACGTCGTACGGCGTGTGCGGCAGAAAGTCGCCCAGCTCAATCTCCTCGGGTTTCGCCACGCGGAATTGCTGCAACGTCAGCTGCGGCTTGTTGCGGTAAAGCTCTACGCGTCCTTGCACTTTAATAAAATCGTCGCGGCTGACTTCCCTTGCCAGCGCGTCGAACTGGTCCCACATCCGCGCTTCCACTGTGCCGGTGCGGTCGCCAAGTTCCATGCGCAGATAGGGCTTCCCGCCGGCGGTGTTGCGAACTTCTTTTTCGTGAACGAGGAAAAACCCGGTGATGGATGGATCGGGCTCGAGGTCCTTAACAAACAGTTTTTTCACTCTGCTTACCCGTTTCTTTTTCCGAAGAGCAGATATTTCTTGTGCGGCTTTTTCGTTTTCGACGCTTCCGGCGTTGCGCTGACTTCTTCAATCTCCGAATTGCCGCCGCCGGCCATGTCCTGGTAGCCGGGCTTGACCACCACGTAGCTCTGCTCGCGCAGCGTCTTCAGGTATTCGCGCAGGGCAGGCTCCATCCGTTCGCTGTAGAGGTGGTCCATGATTTCATTTTCCACTTTCTCAAACGGCTGCTCGCCTTCTTCGTAGCGCTCCAGCACCTGCAAAATCAGGTAGCCCTGCTTGGTCTCGATCACGTCGGTGAGCTGATTCTTCTTCATCGCGAAGACCTGGTCTTCCAGCTGCTTGGAAAGCTCGCCGCGCTTGTACACGCCGAGGAAGCCTCCCTGCTGGGCGGTGCTCCCGTCGGAAAAGCGCTTCGCCAGCGTTGCGAAATCCTCGCCTTCCTTGATGCGCCGCAGGAGATCTTCCGCTTTTTTCTTCAGGTCGGCGAGATCGGCGTCTTTCTTCCCTTCGGTGCTGATCTCGATCGCCCGTAGCGCGACTTGCTCCGGCTTCACGAATTCCTTCTTGTGTTCTTCGTAATACTTCATCGCATCTTCGCGGCCGATGGTGATGTGCGAGCCAACCTCGCGGCGGATGACTTCCTGCGTGAGCAGCTTGTTGCGGATATTATTCTTGAAGTCGTCCCAGTTCAGGCCTTCCTTGGTGACCGCACTTTCCAGCTTTTCCATGCTTTCCAGCTTGTTCTGGATGCGGACCTGATCGAGTTGCTTGACCACCTCACCCTCGACGTTTACGCCCATATCCTTGCCGCGCTGCGCGAGCAGCGACTGGTCGATCAAATCCCGGAGTGCAAACTTCTGCCGGTCTTCCACGGCGACTTGCAACTGTTCCGGGGTGCATCGGCCGCTGCATTCCTGCTGGGCCTCTTCGACGGCAATCGAGCGCGCCTTTTCGAGTTCGGAGCTGGTGATAATTTGGTTGTTCACCCGCGCGATAATCTCTTCGACCACTTTCCCTTCGCCCGTCAAGGCAGGCTTCGCGGGCTTTGTGGATTTGGCGGGAGGCGTGGCCGGCTTCTTTGGTTGTTCCGGCTCCGGGGCGGCCATCTGCGGCGCCTCAAGGGAAGGTTGTTTCTGCGGCGGCGGATTGTCTGGCGGCGGAGGGTTGGCCGGCGGGTTCTGCGCCAGGAGAGGCAGGGCAAACAGCAATCCGGCTAGCAATGCGGTCTTCTTCATTATTTTCCCCATTCAGTGAGTTTAGCCTTCTCCTTGCAAACCGAGCAATACGTTTCTCAGCGCTCCGGGGACCGATTCCCCGCGCTGGAGCTCCATCCAGAGCACACCACTGGGGTCGAGCTTGATACCCTTCCTTGAGCGGACAACTTTGACGACAGCGGCGGGGTCCAATTGGGTTTCCGGGTGGAACCTCAGCGCGACGCGAGTTCCCTGACGTTCCACCGACGCGATGCGCAACTTCTCGCTGATTGATTTAAGCATGGCGTACTCCAAAAGGTTTTCTACCGATTTGGGCATGGAGCCAAAGCGGTCTTCCAGTTCCTTGCGGACGTCCTGCTTCTCCTCTTCGGTGGCGATGGAAGAGACGCGCTTGTAGGTGCGGAGGCGCAGATTTTCGCTGGGGATGTACTCCTGCGGGATGCGAACATCCATGCCGAGGCTGAGGGTGGTGCGTAGCTCGGGCATGGACTCTTCGCCCTTGAGCTTGGCCACGGCGCCTTCGAGCATCTGGACGTAGAGATCGAAGCCGATGGATTCGATGTGCCCATGTTGCTGGCGGCCGAGGAGGTTGCCAGCGCCGCGGAGTTCCAGGTCCAGGGCTGCGATGCGGAAGCCTGCGCCGAGTTCGCTGAACTCTTTCATCGCGGCGAGGCGCTTGCGGGCGATGTCGGAGAGGATTTTTTCCGTTGGCACCAGCAGGTAGGCGTAAGCGCGCTGGTGCGAACGGCCAACGCGGCCGCGCAACTGGTAAAGCTCGGCAAGGCCCAGGCGGTCGGCGCGATTGATCAGGATGGTGTTGGCGCGGGGGATGTCGAGGCCGTTTTCGACGATCGTCGTGGCTACCAGCACGTCTGCTTCGTCACGGATGAACTTGAGCATTACCGCTTCCAGTTCTTTTTCGCCCATCTGCCCGTGGGCAACCACGACGCGGGCTTTCGGCACGACCTTGGACACCAGCGAGGCGAGCGAGTAGATGGATTCGACGCGGTTGTGGATGAAATACACCTGGCCGTCGCGGGCCATTTCGTTTTCGATTGCGCGGCGGACCAACTCTTCGCCGAAGGGTGCAACCGAGGTTTGAATTGCCAGGCGGTCGCGCGGAGGAGTTTCGATCAGCGACATATCGCGCAGGCCGACCAGAGACATGTGCAGGGTGCGCGGAATCGGCGTCGCGGAAAGGGCCAGCGCGTGAACGTTTTTGCGCATCTCTTTCAAGCGCTCCTTGTGCGCGACGCCGAAGCGCTGCTCTTCGTCCACGATCAGCAATCCGAGGTCTTGAAACTTTATGTCCTTGGAAAGCAGACGGTGGGTGCCGATGACGATGTCCACTTTTCCGGCTTCCAGGTCGGCGAGGATTACTTTCTGTTCGGCGGCGGTGCGGAAACGGCTGAGCATCTCGACGCGCGTGGGAAAGGCAGCAAAGCGTTTTTTGAACGTTTCGAAATGCTGGAAGGCGAGCACTGTTGTCGGCGTGAGAACGGCGATCTGTTTGTTGTCAGCAACCGCCTTGAACGCGGCCCGCATGGCCACTTCGGTTTTGCCGTAGCCGACGTCGCCGCAGAGCAGGCGATCCATGGGCGTCGGCTTTTCCAGATCCTTTTTGATGTCAGCGATAGCGGTGCGCTGGTCGGCGGTTTCTTCAAACTCGAATGCGTCTTCGAACTCGCGCTGCCACGCGCCGTCGGGTGAAAATGCGAAGCCTTCCGCGGTCTTGCGCTCGGCATAGAGCGCGAGCAACTGGTCGGCCATGTCTTCGAGGGATTTCCTGACGCGGGTCTTGCGTGTTGCCCAGGCCGTGCCGCCCAGCTTGTCCAAAGTTGGTTCCGAGCCTTCGACTACGCGGTAGCTTTGGACCAGGTCCATGCGTTCCAGCGGGACGTAGAGCCGCGCGTCATCCGCGTAGCGCAGCAGCATGAACTCGCCGCGGCGGCCTTCGGATTCGATCAGCCGCAAGCCCTCGAACTGTCCGATGCCGTGATCCACGTGGACCACGTAATCGCCGGGTTTCAACTCGGCGAAATCGGCAAAGAATCCGCTGGTGCGAATCTTGCGGCTGGGGCGTTCGACGGATGGCGTTACGTCGAAGAGGTCCGCGTTGCCGTAGATGGTGAGCTTCGCTTCGGGAAAGGAAACGCCCTGTGCAAACGGAGCGCGCACCAACACCAGGGCCGCGCTTTCCGTGGCGCTTTCGGCGGTGAAACCAGCGGCGGCCTCTTCCGTTTCGCCGAGCACATAGGGGACTTCGTATTCACGGCAGATATCAGCGTAACGCTCGAGTTCGCCGAGGCTCGCAGCCGTCAGATAGACCGTGCCGCCGGAAGCAAGCTGGGACTTCACGTCGCCGACACAGGCCACTACGTCGCCGTGAAAGCGGGTGCTTGGGCGCGAGCTCAACTCGAAGCGCTGGCCGCCGTTCTGGGCAAGATTCAATTGCTCAAGCTCCATACGCGACGTTTTCACCAGCGCGCGTTCCCAATCCTCTTCGCTCCAGAAGTAATGTGCGACTTCCGGCGAATTCGCGTGCCCGTGGCGTTCGTAGTTTTCCGTTGCTGCTTCCTGCAGTTTCTTTCCGGCTTCGCGTAGCGCAAGCGGCTCGTCGAGAAATACAATCGGTTTCAACGAGCTCTCCGCGAGTTCAAAGAGGGCGCTGCCGCCTGCTTCCGAGGTTGCGCCCATCCAGCGTCCCGACTCCCAGTCTTCCGCTTCTCGGCTGCCGGGTGCAGGAACACTCCATTCGGCAAGCGGCAGAATGGTCGTCTTATTCACGGGCGCTACCGAGCGCTGGGTGCGGGGATCGAATTCGCGGACGGATTCAACCGTGTCGCCGAGGAGTTCGATGCGGACGGGGCGCAGCGCTTCGGGAGAGAAAACGTCAATGATGCCGCCGCGCACCGCAAACTGGCCGGGCAGGTCCACCATTTCCGTGCGGGCGTAGCCGATGCTGCCGAGGTGTTTGATGAGGGCTTCGTGAGAGACTTCGGAATCCTTGGCGAGAATTTGCGCCAGCGTCAGATAGACGTAGGGATCCTGATAGCGCCACAACGCGGCCGCCATCGGCGCTATCACCAGGGACACTTCGCCGTTCGCCAGGCGGTAGAGCGTGGCTGCCCGGCGTTCCAGGATGTCCGCGTGCGGCGGTTGCGAGTCCCAGGGCAGGTTATCGAACGCTGGCAGGACTGCGACTCCGCCAGTTACCCCGGGGAAAATCTGGCCGAAGAAGCGGACGCTTTCGGCGAGTTCTTCGGCGCGGCGATTATTTTCGGTGAGAAAGTAGGCGGGACGCCGCAATTCATGCGTGAAGTAAGCGGCGCAGAGGGCTTTGGCAACGTCTTGCAGCCCGGAAAGGCCGACCAGGCCCGCACCCGCGCGTAGCTCTCCCAACGCGCCATCCAGGGAGGGGTGGCGCAGCAGACGTTCCAATCGTTCTCGAACCGCGGGCAGTATCATGCTTCTTGCAAAAATTCGATTGTGGCGCGGGCGCTTCGCCGTTACCCGGGGCCCGGAAAAACAAACGGTTCAATTACGCGCGTATCTTTCGCAGGATTTCCGTGGTCGAATAGCCCTCAACGACGTCGATCAAAACCACTTCTCCCCCAGCGGCTTCCACTGCTTCGCGCCCGACGATCTGGTTCCCCGGCCAGTCGCCACCCTTCACCAGAATATCGGGGAGGAGCGCGGCCACGGTTTTTTGCGGCGTCAACTGATCGAAGACGATCACCGCGTCCACGCATTCGAGACTGGCCAGAATTTCCGCGCGCTCTTGCTCGGAAATTACTGGACGTCCCGCGCCTTTCAGCGTGCGCACGCTGTCGTCGCTATTCAGGCCGACGATTAACGCGTCTCCCTTGGAGCGGGCCGCTTCCAGCAGTTTGATGTGGCCAGGATGCAGCAGGTCGAAGCAGCCGTTTGTGAATACCACGCGCCTACCGTTGCGTTTCCCCGGGCCAAACTGCAAAATGAGTTCTTCGAGAGTTAAAACTGCGGGGTGCAAAGAGTCTCCATGCTCGCTTGTGACGGCGTCAACGCCAATCCACGTGAAATTCAATTCTATCATGCCGCCTGTGAATGCCGCTGGCGCGGCGAGCCCAGAGCATGAGCCGCAAGCCGATATGGCAGGCGCTGGCCGGGATCGTCCTTTTGATTGTGGGGGCGTTGTGGGTGTATGCGGGAGGAAGGGGCTACGTGGAAAAGCGCGTCAACGCGGTTGCGGGCGCCTGCCGCGTGGACATGACGATCATTCAAAAACGGGACGCGCCTACGCAGGCGAACTCGGGAGCCGTAGTCCTTTTCCATGGACTTGCGGCGAACAAGTACATCATGAGGTATTTGGCGCGCAGTTTTGCGGAGCTGGGGCTCACGGTTTACACCCCGGACCTTCCCGGGCACGGGCGCACGCCCGGGCCGTTTGCTGCACAAAACGCTGAGGACTGTGGGCGGTCATTGCTCCGCGGATTGTCGGCACGCGGACTGATCGTGCCGGATCGGACGATTCTCGCCGGGCATTCTATGGGAGGGGCGATCGCGCTGCGCCTTGCGCCGGAGTTCCGCCCGGCAGGAGTTATCGCTCTCTCCCCTGCGCCGATGCAAGCAAAGCATGGCGTGTCCCCAGAACAATTGGTGTTTCAAAATCCGCCGCTCATCCTGCCAAACACATTGATCACGGCAGGGCAATTTGAGGCGCAGGGATTGGCCGCGAACGCCGCGGACCTGGTGGCCGGCAACCGCGACCCGAGCATTCAGTTTCATTCGCTGCCCGGGCAATCGCACGTGAGCGCGTTGTTTTCTCCCGGCGTTGCGCGGATGTCACAAGCGTGGGCCGCACGGGCGCTGCATATGTCGAATCCCGCGCGGGTTCCCAGCTTGCTCTATTTGGCGGGAGGACTGCTCGGCTTTCTGGGCATACTGCTACTTTCGGGGCCGTTTTTGCGGGAGCTGGCAACGCTCGCTCCCGAGGAAGCACCGGCCAAATCGCAAGCGCGCGAAACGGTTCGATTCCTGGCCGAGATGGTGCTTGTTTCGTTTGCGGTGGTATTTTTGCTTCGCCATTTCATTCCTTTGCGCGTGCTGCGGCTGTTCGAAGGCGATTATCTGGCCAGCTATTTTCTTCTGACTGGCGCAATTCTTTTGTTGCTGCATGCCAAACTGGCTCTAAAGAAATTGGCCGTGAAGCCCGGCGTCCTATTGGGCGTCGCCGCGGGGGCTCTGATTTTGCATCTGCTGGTAACGGGATGGTTCGACCTGACTATAACGAGTGCGTGGCTGACGTTACAGAGATGGGAGCGCTTCCCGCTCTTTTTCCTCGCCGCCTTTGTCTTTCTTTATGCGCTGGAGATTCTGCTCGGCCCGATGATTGACGCCCGCAAGCGGCTGGGGCTTGACTATCTGGCGATCCTGCTGGCGTGGCTGGTGCTCGTGTTCGGCACCTTCGTGCTGCATAGCGGCCAGATTCTGATTCTTCTACTGATGCCTTACTTCGTGCTTTTCTTCCTCTTCATGCGCCTAGGTGCACGATTGGTACGCCAGCGAACGGCTTCCGCCACGGCCGCCGCGGTCTTCGGTGCTATACTTTTAGCGGGTTTTAGTCTGGTGCTCTTTCCCTTGTCCTAGGAGCCGCCGGTCACCCAGCAATTTGCATTGTCCCGCCTGCGCCGGAGGCGCGAACATAGTTCACCTAGAACGCACAAATGGCTGAGATTGTCATCATCGGTGGCGGACCTTCGGGCGCCATGTGCGGGGAACAACTCGCGCGTGCGGGACACTCCGTCAATATTTTTGATGAGCACCTGGCTTGGGAAAAGCCGTGCGGCGGGGGTCTGACTTATAAAGCCACGGAACACTTCCCTTTTCTGCTGGACAATCCTCATCCCAAAAAACTGGTCCGCAATGTCGAGATCATCAGCGCGGAGAACCAACGCGCCAAGCTGGACCTGAAGCATCCCATCGTGATTTACTCACGGCGGGTGCTGAACGGATTTCTGCTCGACCGCGCGCGTGAAGCGGGTTGCGAAGTGCATCATCGCCGCGTACAGCAAATCGACACCACGACGGACAAGCCGCGTTATTGCGTCGAAGCCGAATGGCGGACCGTGGATTTTGTGGTGCTTGCTTCCGGGGCGCGGAACCAGATGCTGCCGGGCACGAGGGCGCTTTCCGCGGACGAGCTGGAAATGACCCAGGGCTACTTCGTGCCACAGACGACCGAAGAGATCATCATCAAGTTTCTGCCGGAGTTCGAAGGCTACATCTGGTCGTTTCCCCGGGCGGATCACATTTCGCTGGGGATTTGCGGCAGCATGGCTTCGCACACCAGCAACGAACTACGTTCGCACCTGCACACGTTTGCCGCAGCGGAAAAGTTTGCCACGGAAAATGCCAAGTTTTACAGCCACGTCTTGCCTTCTCCGCAGGTGCGCACTCTTTCCGACCGCGCGGTGATTGGCAGGAATTGGGCGATGTGCGGCGACGCGGCCGCGTGGGTGGACCCGCTGACAGGAGAAGGCCTGTTTTACGCGATGCGCTCGGGTGAACTGCTGGGGCGCTCGATCGCTGAGGGCTGCCCGGAATTGTATCCTTCGAGGGTGCGGGCCTCGTTTTCGTTGGAACTGGAATTTGCGGCGCGCATCGTTCGGCGGTTTTATCGCGGGTCGTTCCTCGGGTGCGCGGTCACTACGCGCATGGTGCAGTTTCTGCAGCGCAACGCGGTTTTTCGTCAACTCCTCAGCGATCTCTTTTGTGGAACGCAGGACTACAGTTCGCTCAAGCAGCGCGTTCTGGGGCATCTTGGCGGCACGCTCAGCCAGTTCGTGAGTAGCGTGCTGAATTTCGACAAGCCCACGCCAAAACTGCGGCGAACCGTTCCCGCCGCGGACTGAACCATTCTTCCTTAAGATTCGCTAGCCAAGCACCTTCGCGATTCGTTCAAACGCCCAGTCGATTTCGGCGCGCTCGATTACCAGGGGCGGGGCGATGCGGATGATTGTTTCGTGCGTTTCTTTGCACAGAATGCCCTCGTCCTTCAGGGCCACGCAATAGGGCCGCGCATCGCGATTCAATTCGATGGCGAGCCACAGGCCGCGGCCGCGAATTTCCCGGATCGCCGGGCTTTGCAGCATCTGCAGCTTTTCCAGGAAATAGGCGCCCAGCTCCGCGGAGCGTTCCACGAGCTTTTCTTCCACCAAGATGCGCAGGGCCGTTCGCGCGAGCGCGCAAGCCAGCGGATTACCGCCGAAGGTGCTGCCGTGATCCCCGGGTTGAAAAACGCCCAGAATTTCCTTCGACGCCAGCATAGCCGACACCGGATAAAAGCCTCCAGCCAGGGCTTTGCCGACGATCAGTACATCGGGCTGAACGCCTTCGTGCATGCAGGCGAACATTTTGCCCGTGCGGCCTAATCCTGACTGAATTTCATCGGCCATCAGCAGCACGCGGTTTTCACGGCAAATTTTCGCTGCTTCGCGGAGAAAGCCATCAGGAGGAGTGATGATTCCCGCTTCGCCTTGAATTGGCTCGAACAAAAATCCGCAGGTGTTCGGCGTGATCGCCGCGCGCAACGCCTGGGCATCGCCAAACGGAATCACACGGAATCCCGGTGTGAACGGGCCGAAGCCATTTTTGTACTGTTCTTCGGTTGAGAAGCTCACCACGCTGATCGTGCGGCCGTGAAAATTTCCTTCGCAGACGATGATTTCGGCCTGGCCCGCGGGAATTCCCTTTTTCGTATAGCCCCACTTGCGGGCGGCTTTTATGGCGGTTTCGACGGCTTCGGCGCCGGAATTCATCGGCAGGGCCATGTCCATGCCGGTCAGATCGTGCAGCTCTTTATAGAGCAGCGGCAACTGCGCGTTGCGAAATGCCCGTGAGGTGAGCATCACCCTACGCGCCTGCTCCACCAGCGTTTCGACGAGCTTTGGGTGGCAATGCCCCTGATTTACCGCGGAGTACGCCGCCAGGCAATCGAGGTAGCGCTTCCCTTCCACGTCGAAAACCCACGCGCCTTCGCCGCGCTCAATCACGACGTCGAGCGGGTGATAATTGTGGGCGCCATAGGTCTCTTCGAGCGCGATGAACTCTTTCGTTCCCATCAAATTGAGATGCGTGGCAGGCATGCTGCTACTCCAAGTCCGCAAATTTCTCAGGTCTTCCAAACGCCAGGTGGGGTGCAATGGCGGCTCTTCAACCCGGTAAAAACTATGGAAACATTATGGCATTCGCCTGGACATTGCGCTATGCGCTCGCGCAACCACAACCCCTTGTCATAAGCTTGTATCCGGGTGACCCAGCGGAACGTGCATATGTGTAACAGGATGCCTAACAGGGGGAGACCATGACCAAGAGAACCTTCGCGCTGCTTTGCCTTGTGTGTTTAGGAACGCTCGTCGCCGTTGCTTTGCCGAGCCATCGCTCCGTCAATGCGCCCTCCGACGTGAGCACACTTCACGTGACCATTCAGGAGTGGGCCGTGCCTACCAAGGGCGCGCACCCTCACGATCCAGCCGTCGGACCGGACGGGGCGTTGTGGTTTACCGAGCAGATGGTGAACAAACTGGGGCGGCTCGATCCGAAGACGGGCGAGTTCAAGGAGTATCCGCTTGCCACGGGCAAGAATTCCGGCCCGCATGGACTGGTGGCGGACAAAGAAGGCAACATCTGGTTCACTGCGAATTTTGGCGGGTACATCGGGAAACTCGACCCGCGCACCGGGAAGGTGACCGAGTACAAAATGCCCGTGGAGAAAGCAGACGACCCGCACACGGCGGTGTTTGATGGGCGTGGAATTTTGTGGTTTACCGTGCAGGGCGGAAACATGGTGGGCCGGCTGGATCCAAAAACCGGGAAGATTGAATTGAAGGAAGTTCTCACGGAAACAGCGCTGCCTTACGGGATTCAAATCAACAGCAAGGGCGTGCCGATCTTCTGCGAGCTGGGGACCAACAAGATGGCCTCGATCGATCCGCAGAGTTTGACGATCAAGGAGTATCCGCTTCCCGAAGGCGTGCGGCCTCGGCGGCTGGCCATCGCTTCGGATGACACGGTTTATTTCACAGACTTCAAGAGCGGGCATCTGGGAACGCTGAACACTTCGACGGGAAGCGTGAAATTGTTCAATTCACCTGGCGGGGCGGAGTCGAACCCTTACGGGATTGCGATCACTCCGGATGGGATGGTCTGGTACAGCGAGTCCGGTGTGCATCCGAACACCATCGTGCAGTTCAATCCGAAGACGCAGGCGTTTGCTAGCGCGAAGATTCCCTCGGGCGGAGGAGTGGTCCGCAACATGGCGGCGACAACGGACGGGCGTGTGTATATCGCGTGCAGTGGGGTGGATAAAGTCGGCGTCGTTACGCCGGCAAAATGACCATTACGATTTTTGCAGAATAATTCCGGCCCTTGCAGGCGGGCGTTTTTGGCTAATGCTTCCTGTCGTCCACGGCCAGTGTCAACGTCACGGTCTTCTTCTCCCCCTCCGGCACACTGACATTCGCACCCCGACTGCCATAATTCTGATAAAAGTCAGCGCTTCGCGCGTCCCCCTGGAAGGTTTCAAGCGCCACTACCACGAACTCTCCGGGATTCAACCCTCTCAAGAGAAAACTCCCGTTGGCATCCGTCTTCCCCATTTGATACGAGTCCGGACGGGCCAATTTCCCCGAGCTGGGAAGGGTCACGACAAAGACGTTTGCTGCGGCCTTTCCCGTGCTATCCATGACCTTTCCTTCGATCGACGCGCCTTTTGCACTCACTACAACGTCGAGCGACGTTTCGCCGCTCGCTGCGAATCCCGTGTCCGCTACTTCGCGCCCAGCGGACAACAAAGATTTCAGATACCAATCCCGATATTTTTCCGAAGGGGTGAAGACGGCCACCTGGTAATTCCCCTGAGCCACATCGTTGATTTCAAATGTTCCGTCTTCCTTGACAGCGGCTGACCCACCTCGTTGCAACAAGCTGAACAACCCGTTCTCGGCAGGGTTTTCTCCTTCCTGCGCCACGGGTATCAGCGAGGCCGAGATCTGCTTCCAGTCAACGTTGTCCGAGCTTTCCGCGCGGAACTTGCCGCTAACTTTCCCCTGGGCGAACGGCTGCACCACCAAATCGGTGAGATCGGAACCGCTCACCACAATCGGAGTGGGGACTGTCAACATTTTTGGCCCCCCTTGCTGGGCTCGTTCGGACAGCTCAACCACTTGAGCAACATACGTTCCGGGTTCCAAGCTGGGAAATTCGAACTTGCCTCCCTCTCCGAGTGGCTGCTGTTGCGGGAGGCCAGTGTTCGACATTAGAAGAATGAGCGAGCCTTTTGCTTCGACCAAGCCGCTTACGATTCCGCTCACCCGGTACGTGTGATGCACAAGCAAGGTGAAATCCGCGGTCGCTACACCTCCTGAAACCACCTGCAATGTGTTCGCCTGCTTTTCATCGAGCACTCCAGGATAATAGGTCGGTGCATACAACAGGCGTTCTCCCGGATGGGCTTTGTTTGCCGGCGTTGGTGGAGGTGCCACGTTTCCGCGTGGCCGAGCGATCACCACGTACTGCCCCGCCCGCAAACCCGCGATGCGGTATTCCCCCAAATCATTGGTCGTCGCCATTCCAGGCAACTTCCCGGCAGCGCCCGCCATGGACAAATAGGTTGTGAGCGCGCCGCCAACGCCCGAATGTCCCTGATGTTTAGGTATCGCCTGTACCGCTAGACCAGACATGGGGTCGCCGTCGGCGTCCACGATCTTGCCAGCGATCAAGCCTGCTGTAGCCATTTTGTAAGTCTGGTCCGCTAGGTTTTGTCCCTCGACCACGGTAATCATCATTCCGCGGGGCTTCGCCTCGGCAGGTACGTATCCATCTCGCGAGATAGTGACGATGTAGCTTCCCGGAGGTATCTTCTCGAACTTGAAACGTCCTTCGGCGTTAGTGGCCGACGCGTACTTCTGGCGTTCATCCAAGCCTTCGTTCCCTGCGAGGCTGCTAAACACTTCGATGGCTTCGGCCTCGTCTGGCCCATTTTCCGTTGCAGTCGCGGTGAAACCGGGTGAGTCGGCATTCATGGCCAGAAGTCGAACCACCACTTTCCGGATGGGTTCTCCACCCGGTTCGTGTAGAACCCTTCCTTCAACCACGCTCGATGCCGCTTGCTGTGCTCCAGATTGCGCTGCGTACGTGGGCACACCCATCATGCCGCACAGGAATCCCAACAATAAGCGCTGCAGGAGTTTCATCAGCCACCCCCGAACCGTCGAGCTTCTTGATCACGTATCTTACCTTAAACCCTGCTCCACGGTGCAGACGTGGCAAGAAGACGGATGAGTCGACGGATAAGTGTGCTGTGAAGTTCGATGAGTTGGCACGTAGATATTTTGTGAAACGGCGCATCAAAGGGGTATCCTTCACAGCGAACACGGGGACTATGTCATTACGCTCAGCGTACACACCAACGTCGGTTAAAGGCCATTCCGGAGAACGCTCGTCGAGCCGGGCGGGCTCGGGCAATGCTGCAGATAAGAAACCAAAGAAGAAGGTGAATTGGAGTTCGCTGCCTGAAATATGGGCACTAATCCATCCGCGTAGGGGGATATTGCTCCTTGGGTTCGGACTGATGGCTATCAACCGGGTGGTAGGGCTTGTCCTGCCTGGTTCGATAAAATATCTGGTTGACGACGTGATTGGGAAACGGCAGCAGAAGCTGCTGTTTCCGCTGGTGCTGACGGTGATTGTGGCGACCTTGATTCAGGGACTCTCTTCTTTTGCGTTGACGCAATTGCTTTCGAAATCGGCGCAGCGGATGATCACCGATTTGCGGAAGCAGGTGCAGGCGCACATTGGGCGGCTCTCGGTGAGTTTTTACGACGCGAATAAGACGGGGGCGCTGGTTTCGCGGATCATGAGCGACGTGGAAGGCGTGCGGAACCTGATTGGCACGGGCTTGGTGGAGTTTGTGGGCGGGTTGATGACCGCGGTGCTCGCCCTGGGCGTGCTGCTCTATATCAATGCGGTGATGACGCTGGTCGCGTTTGGGGTGCTGATTGTTTTCGCGTTGTTCCTCAATAAGGCGTTTTCGACGATCCGGCCGATTTTTCGGCAGCGGCCCAAAATTAATGCCGAGGTGACCGGGCGGCTGACCGAATCGCTGGGCGGGGTGCGCGTGGTGAAGGGCTATCACGCGGAGGAGCATGAGGAGGGCGTGTTCGCGGGTGGGGTGCAGCGGCTGCTGGACAATGTTCTGAAGACGTTGACGGCGACTTCGATCATGAGTCTTTCGGGCGCGATGCTGATGGGGCTGGTGAGCGCGGTGGTGATGTACTTGAGCGCGCGGAGAATCATTGCCGGGCAGATGACGATCGGCATGTTTTTCTCTTATTCGGCGTTTCTGGCGATGTTGATTGCGCCGGTGTTTCAGATTGTGGCGATCGGGACGCAGCTTACCGAGGCGATCACGGGGTTGGAGCGGACCCGCGAAATCCTGAATGAAGCGAAAGAGGATCAGGACCCGCGGCGGCGCGTTTCGCTGGAGCGCATTACGGGACGGGTGGAGTTTGAGAATGTACATTTTTCTTATGAGGCGGCGAAGGAAGTGCTGCATGGCGTGAGTTTTGTGGCGGAGCCAGGGACGGTCACGGCACTGGTTGGACCGTCTGGGTCGGGGAAATCCACGATCATTGGGCTGGTTTCGGCGTTTTACACGCCTACGCAGGGACGCATTCTTGTGGACGGTGTGGACCTTTCGACAGTGAAACTTAGCTCCTATCGCACGCAGCTTGGCGTGGTGCTGCAGGAGACGTTTCTTTTCGACGGGTCGATTCGCGAGAACGTAGCGTACGCGCGGCCGGGTGCGACGGAAGCGGAAATTATGGAGGCTTGCCGCATCGCCCGGGTGGATGAGTTTGCGGAGAACTACGAGAAGAAGTACGACACCGTGGTGGGAGAGCGCGGCGTAAAGCTTTCCGGCGGGCAGAAGCAGCGCGTGTCGATTGCGCGGGCGATTCTGGCGGACCCGCGAATTTTGATTCTGGATGAGGCTACGTCGAGCCTGGATTCGGAATCGGAGGCGTTGATTCAGGAAGGGTTGCGGTATTTGATGCGGGGGCGGACTACGTTTGTGATCGCGCACCGGTTGTCCACGATTCGGCGGGCAGAGCAGATTTTGGTGGTGCAGGAGGGGAATATTCTGGAGCGCGGGACGCATGAGTCGCTGTATGCGGCGCATGGACGATATTACGAGCTTTATACCAAGCAACATGCGGTGGAGACGAATTTGTTTTTGGCGCCGGGCGAAGGGGATACGTTGGAAGAGGATGGGAAAGAGGGGCCGGGCGGGAACGGTGGTGGTGGGACGGCCTTGCCAGAGGGGTTGCAGGCGTTACGGAATCGGAATGTTTGAGTGGGATTTCGAGATTTGGTGAGTTGGTAGGTTGAGTGGCGATCGTAAAAGCGGCAGCAGAGCTGCCGCACTCCAAAAAGAACGGCCCGTCCGATTACGCGGAACGGGCCGTTGTCATTTGAAAATAGAAAGTTTTTAGAGGGATGGGCGGCGGAGGATTTGTTTTTTGGCCTGGGCGGCGGCTTGAGTCGGAAGTAGAGTGGCCATTTTGCGGATCATGGCGAGAACCAGGCGCTTGTCGCCTTCGGAGAGGGTGGTGCTGTACTTCTTGATTTCGGCAAGGAAGCGGATTTCGTCCTGGCTGAGTTCGCCGAGCATTTTCTGGGTTTCTTTGTCGCGGGGAGTCTCTGTGCCGGGGAAAAAGTCGGCCAGTGAAATTTCCATGGCTTCGGCGATCTTTGCAAGGGTTTCGAGCGACGGAACGGTATGGCCATTTTCGACGCGCGAGAGGTAGCAGCGAAGCAATCCGGTGCGGCGCTCGATGTCGCCCTGGGCAAGTCCCCGCTGGCTGCGGTAGGTTTTGATGACTTCACCGATGTTGACTTGTGGTTTCTCTTTAGGCACGGCTTCCCCCAATCGAACTGATAGCTTAGTCGCTAACAGTAGAGGTAGCAAGGGGGAATCGGTGTGGGCTGGTAGCCAAAAGGTAACTGCAGGGTTTCAATGCGCACGGCGGTGCGGCGGAGGGGCTACTCGGTGGCCTTGTAGACGATCCGCGCCAGGTCGCCCATCAGTGCGTAGTTTTGTTTTTCGTCTTCCAAACCGAGGACCAAGGTCACCAGAACAAAGGGTTTAGGCGCATAGACGATGGCCGCATCGTGGTGGATTTTGGTGATGTCGCCGGTCTTGTGGGCCACTCGCGTTCCCGTAGGGAGGCCTGAGGGAATGCCTTGATTGAATTTCTGCTCCTCTAGAATCTCGACCATTCGGCGCGAAGAGTCCGCGTCAACCGCCTTCCCTTGTGCAATTGCGGTCAACAACCGGAGCAGGGCGCGGGCCGTGGTTGTGTTGTTCAATCCCTTATCGAATGCCTTGTTGTCTTCGACGCCGCGAAGGACGCGCATGCCGTCGGCATCGAGAGAGTGAACGACGGCGCGAATATTTTCGACGCCCAGCTTTTCGATCATGAGATTCGTGGCGAGATTACTGCTGACGGTGATCATCAGGTCGCAGAGTTGGCGGAGGGTGCGGGTCTGGCCTTCGGCTTTATAGAGATCGGCCTCGGAGTCGTCGGCGGGATCGAGTTTGTAGACGGAGCCGTCGGCGATGGAATGAAATTCGTTGCGGATGACGAGCGGATCAGCGAAACGTAACTTCCCTTCCTTGACCTGGTGAAAGAGTTCGATCATTACCGGGATTTTCATGGTGCTGGCGGCGTGGAAGGGATCGTCGGCGTGGAGAAAGTATTCGGATTTGCCGTCGAGGGTGCGGAAGGCGACAGCGACTTCGGCGTGGGATTCGGCGATTCGTTTTTGGATTTGTTGGGAGGCGGCGGCGAACCTGGCGTCCTGCGCGTGCGCGGGGATGCAACTGAGAGACGCGCCAAGGGCGAGAACGGCGACGATGCTGGGACGCATTGCTCCTCCAAGAGTTCAGCGCAACCGAAAGCGAAGAACGGCCCGCCACCCTTCCTTCGTCGGGATGAACTGGAAGCCGGCTCTACGGGTGCCGGTCTAAGCCCGGCCACTACCTTTTGGGGCCACCTGAGGGTAGCCGCTGGTTCAGTGGGACAGTGGAACCTCTGTGGGCGCAACGTTGTAGCCGTCAATGAATAGGGTCGGAAAGCGAATCTTGGGATCGTAAGTTGTAAAAGAGACGGAGAGCTTCTTTTCTTCGCCGGGCAAGAGAGAGAAATAGTTGTCATCCCAAAAGACGGGGACGAAGTCGTCGCCGTCGGGTCCTCTAGTGGCGCGGAGGTGAACCATAAAGGCCACCGATGAACTCGGGTTTTTGATGGTCAAATCTATGTTCCGCGGATCCGGGCCAGTGAGCACAGATTGGGTTTTTGCGGTAGCCTCGAGCTTCACTAGCGGCAGGGAGTTAAGGCCGGTGAGGTCGGCAAAATCTTTTTGGGGGGTGTAGACGGTGTCTTTTTTGTGCTTCCAGTCCATGGTGTCAAGTTTGGTGGAGAGCCAGTAGAAATTGTCGCTGACGAGATTGCCAGAGGCATCGTGGAGCTGGAGTTTCAGGAAATAGGTGGTGGAAAGGTTGTCCGGTTTTGGTAGATCAAAGGCTTTGATGACGGAGTCCCAGCCGATATTGATGGTGGCCTCCCGGGAACCTACTTCCTTGCTCTCGATGTTGTAAAGCTTCGCGGACACCTTGTAGTTTTTCAGGTCATCGTACTTGCCGTTGACGACGGAGACGGAGTTGGTGTCCCAGTCGTATTGGACGTGAACGATTTCTGTGGATTTTTTTGTGCCGAAGTAGCCGCCGGCGGGGACGAGATAGTAGTCGTACAGATGCCAGATGAGCGAAGGCCAGGCGTTGTTGAGCATCCACTGGATGACGCCGGTGGAGACATATTTGTTGCGGGCGTAGGCTTCGAACATGGAGCGCTGATTGTCGTAGGTCATAGCCTGGGCCTTGCGCTCGAAATCGTCGAGAGAAGTGGCCGGGCCGTAGCGGCGGGTGAGGGCGTCATTGAAGACGTCGATGGTGGTGAAGCGTTCGCCGCCGGCGTGAAAATTCCAGTAATCATCTATGGGCCAGAGATGCTCCTTGGGAATGAATTTGGCGAGGCTTTCTTTCGGTGGAATCGCCGGGCCGGGACTGGTTTCCGTATTGTAGCTGAATGCGCCGCCGGCTTTTTTGTCGGAGAGCCAATACATGGGGGGAACGTATTCGTAGGGGCCGGTCATCTTGACGCCGGATTTGCCGGTGATTTTGGTGGGAGTAGCGGAGGCAGAGGAGATGGTGGGATTCGGCCACTCCAGCTCTTTCAGGAGATCGAGGTACATGGTTTCGATTTCGGCTGGCGGCGGGCCATCGCTGCCGTAGAGCCAAACGAAGACACTGGGGTGATTGCGGAGGCGGGAGATCTGGTCGACGAGCGACGCGGCAGCGATTTTTTTGGTTTCGGGAGTCCACTTGCTCCAGTGTTCCCAGGCGTCGCAGCAGATCCAGCCGGGCATGACGAGGATGCCGAGCTTGTCGGTCTTTTCGAAGAATTCTTCGCGATCCACTTTGCCTTCAAGGCGGATGGTGTTCAGGCCCATGTGTTTGACGTAGGCGAGTTCGGCATCGAGTTTATTCGAGTCCCAGCGGAGGAGCATGTCCGGAGCCCAGGCGGCACCCCGGATAAGGACGCGCCTGCCGTTGATGTTGAAGAGGCGACCGCCGGATTCGGTGAGCTCGGAGGTGACTTCGCGTATGCCGAAATTCAGAGTGAGGGAATCGGAGGGTGTATTAGAGACGTCCACTCGAAAATGAGCGGTGTAAAGGCTACCACCCGGCCACCAGAGATGCGGCTCGTTGAGTTTTAGTTGTGGATACTCTTCCGGCGTGAAGCGGACAATTTTGGTTTCGTTCACGGTAAGTTCCACGGGCTGGCTCAAATGAATGTCGTCGACATCGGCATGGAAGACAGCCTGGACCGGATGATTGGTGGTATTTCGGAGTTCGGCAGAAAGGGTCAGTTTCGCAGATCGGTAAGCGGAGTCGAGCTTGGAGTTTACGAAAGGATGCCGCAAAGTGACGTCGCCACTGGAAGTGAGAAAAACTTCGCGCCACATGCCGGTGTCTTTGTCGGGCGGGGTGGGATTCCAGTCCACCCAGGTGAGGCCGAGATCGTTCTTTTCAGGGGCGAAGACTTCGACGGCGAGGGCGTTCTTCCCGGATTTATTCAGAAACTCGCCGATGCTGAATTCGTAGGCGCGATAGGCGCCGGCGACTTCGCTGCGATCGGCGAGTTGCTTGCCGTTGAGCCAGATGTTGGCGCGGTAGTTGATACCGAGGAAATGGAGCCAGATGGCATGATTGGCATAAGCCCCGGGAGTGGCGAATTCGGTGCGGAACCAGTGGGAGCAGCGGAAGGGACTGCCGGCGGGCATATCGAGATTGGCGGCTTGAATTTTGTTGTTCGTAAAGGCGCCGGGGAAGAAATTGAGATTCTTGCCATAGTTGGGATCGGGGAGAGTTTTGTCGGCGACGAGAGAGCCGACGACGGTGCCGGGGACGAGGGCGGGGTGCCATTGGGAGTCGTCGAACCCGGGAAGCGAAATGGCTTCGGCCTTCGCGGATAGCTTGCAGGACGATTCGAGGCGCCAGTCGCTGTGAAGAAAAACCGGATCGGCGGGAGAATCATCTCCGTACACGTTTGAAGCAAAAGCCGAGCTGAGGACGAGCGCGAACAACGGCACAAGGGCGGAGCGAAACCCGGACATAGGCAGGCCTCGTAGTCGGAAAGGTAGCCGCGGATGGAATCGCGGATACCCCTAGCTTACATTAAACCGATTGAATACAAGAGGAATTCTTGGTGCGCATTGTGGAGAGATGCAGGACACACGGCAGGCTGTGGTTTCCGCTTGAAAGGCCGGGAGCAGAAACAGTAAGCTGCGTGGGGTCAATCGTTAGTTGTAAGTCTAAAGTCATCCGCCTTCAGTTTGTCTCCTTGCCCCTTTTTGTTCGTCCGCGCCAACGAGCAATGTACTGGCAATAGTATTCATTAAGCGTGAGGAGGATTCGGAATGATTCGTCGCGCAGCAGTTATTTTTTGTTTTTTGGTTTTGATGGGAGCAGATTCGGTTAACGGGCAGGCTAAGCGAAAGATCATTGTGGACCAGGATGCACGGGGGCCGGCTACGACGGACCAGCAGTCGATGCTGGCGTTGATTCAGGCGCTGCAAGCGGAAGTGCTGGGGCTGACGATTGTGAGCGGCGACCAATGGCGGGATGAAGAGGTGGCGCACACGCTGCGGATGCTGGAGTTGACGAACCATCCGGAGATCAAGGTGTATCCCGGGGCGATCTTTCCGCTGATCAACAGCAAGGAGGAGATTGCGCGGTGGTCGAAGTTGTATGGAAAGGTGCGCTACCAGGGCGCGTGGACGAAGAACGGTACGGGGAAATTCGTGCGCGAAGTGCATGGGCCGTACGAGGTGCCGGATCTGCCGGAAGGAAATCCGACACGGAAGGCGGAGGAGGAAGACGCGGCGCACTTCATCATCCGGATGGTGCACAAGTATCCGCATGAGGTGACGATTTATGCCGGCGGGCCAATGACCAACATCGCGCTGGCGCTCAGCCTGGATCCCAAGGTGGCGGAACTGGCGCAGGAACTGGTGGTGATGGGCGGCAGCATCGCGCCGGAAGTGCCGCTGGCGTGGAAGACGGAAAATCGCCGGGAGTTTAATTTCTGGTGGGACCCGGAAGCGGTGCACATCGTGCTGCGCGCGCCGTGGAAGAAGATTACGGTGACGACGGTGGATATTTCCGTGAAGACGCGGATGACGAACGAAATGATTCAGAAGATTGCGAGCGCGGGCACGCCATCGGCGGCGTACATCGGGAAGTATTCGGATGAGGAGTATTTGTGGGATGAGTTGGCGGCCGTGGCTTGGTTGGATCCCGGCGTGATCACCAAGGAAGTGAGCTTATATATGGACATGGATATTTCGCATACGGCGGGGTATGGGAATACGTTGGTGTGGACGGAGGAGGAGCGGCCGGGGATGGGAGAACAGTTGGTGCATGTGCAGACGGATTTGGATAATGAGAAATTTACGAGGCTGTTGATTCAGTTGCTGGCGGGGAAGGCGGGGAAATAGTTGGAATCGAGAGGGGATAGGGCGGAGGGTGGAAAACCCCAAGAGCACAGCAAGGAATGGCTGTGCCACATGAGCGCAGAAAACCCAAGAGCGGCGGGGCAAGCCCCGCCCTACAGAGACGGCCTCGAGTACAGAGGTTTGGGTGGTGGGGTTGAGTGCGCAAAAGCGGCAGCTGAGCTGCCGCACTCCAAAGGGGATGGTGTATGATTTGATGTCCCGATAAACGGAGAGAGTGGCCCGGAGTCTTGTGGCGGGCGATGGTGGACGAGCGCGTAAATGACTAACGAAGAACGCAAAGCTGCATTGGAAGCGATTATATACGCCGCGGATGAGCCGGCTACGATTGACCAGTTAGCTGCGGCGCTGGGCGAGGAAAAGCTGGCGGTGCAATCGGCGCTGGACGAGTTGGTTGCCGGATATGCCGCGGAAGAGCGCGGGATTGAGATTCGCGCGGTGGCTGGCGGGTACAAGATGTATACGAAGCCGCAGCACCACGACGTGGTGCGGCGGTTCATCAAGTCACTGCGGCCGCCGCTGCGGCTTTCGATGCCGGCGCTGGAGACGCTGGCGGTGATTGCGTACAAGCAGCCGGTGACGGCGCCGGAGATTTCGGATATTCGCAGCGTGAATACATCGGGCGTGATTTCGACGCTGCTGGATAAGAAGCTGATTACGACAGCAGGCCGCAAGGAAGTGATGGGCCGGCCGATTCTGTATAAGACTTCGAAAGAATTTTTGATGCGGTTTGGGTTGAGCGACCTGGATGAATTGCCTAGCTTGAAGGAGTTTGAGGCTTTGGCGCGGGAAGCGTTGGGGACGGATGAAGGGATCTCGCCGGGGGACGTGACGGAAGAGCAGATTTCGGAATTGCATCCGGAAGTGGATGCGGCGCATGAAGGCGTACAGCCAGGAATGGCTGTGCCACAAGAGGTGGGCGGGCACGTTCATGCTTCGGCGGCGGAAGCGATTGAGCACGTCGAGAAGGAACTTTCAGAGGCGGAAGAGTTTCGGGAACATGAAGCGCTGGCAACGGCCGAAGGCATGCCCTCCGGCCAATTGGATGAAGATCCGCCACCTCCCAACGCGAAGACGACCGCGGCCGGGGAATAAGACACTGAAATTTTTTTAGGGGAGAAAGCGCCCGCTCCGCAAAAGCATCCGGAGTCCGAAAAACGGACCTCGGGAGGCGGCCGCTACATAAATTTTGTGTTTCGCTGATTTCATAGCGAGGAACCCAGGATAATGATGGAACGATTGCAGAAAATAATTGCACGAGCAGGGATTGCTTCGCGGCGGCATGCGGAGCAGCTGATCCTTTCCGGGCAGGTGGTGGTGAACGGGAAGGTGGTTACGGAGCTGGGGAGCAAGGCCGATCCGGAGAAGGACAAGATTGAAGCGGCGGGACGGACGATTAAGGGAACGGACCGGCGCGTGGTTTATATGCTGATGCACAAACCGGCTGAGGTGGTTTCTTCGCTGGCGGATCCGGAAGGACGGAAGAATTTGCGGAATTTGCTGCGAGGATTTCCGGAGCGGGTTTATCCGGTGGGAAATCTTGAGTATGCGGCGACGGGATTAGTGTTTTTGACGAATGACGGGGACCTGGCGGCGAAGATGTTGAAGCAGTGGGACGCGTTGGAGCAGGTGTATCACGTGAAGATCAAGGGGATGCTGACGCTGACGGATCTGGATCGGCTGGGAAAAGAGATTGGGATCAAGATGCAGACCTTGCGGCAGCCGGATGCGAGCCGCGGGCACGTGGCGAATTACTGGTACGAGGTGCGGGCAAAGGGAGCGAAGCTGGAGAAGTTGCGGAATTTGATGTTTCGGGAGCACCATCCGGTGGAGAAGGTGATGCGGGTGGGATTGGGGCCGTTGACGGTGGAGGGGATTCCGCGGGGGAGATATCGGTTGCTGGATGAGCGGGAGGCGGAGGAGTTGAGGACGGGGAAGGTTGGGGAGAAGAAGAGGAGGAAGTTTGAGAAGAGAAAATAGAAAAGAGAAAATTGAAAATAGAAATCGAGTACGGGTTGAGATTGTGGTTTGTGGGGAGTTGGGTGGTTCGGTTTAATCCGTAAAAGCGGTGGCAGAGCCACCGCACTCCAAATTGAGGCGGGGCCACCTGAAGGTGGCCGCTACGGGCACAACGATGGATTTTGAGCTTAGCGATCATCAGAGGCTGATTAGAGAGACTGTGCGGGCGTTTATGGAGGTGGAGGTGCGTCCGCACGTGAAGGAGTGGGAGCGGACGGAGGAGTTCCCTGCTGAGGCGATTGAGAAATTGGCGTTGCTGGGTTGCTGCGGGATGCTGGTGCCGGAGGAGTGGGGCGGAGTGGGGCTGGATACGATATCGTATGTGCTGATGATTGAGGAAGTAGCTCGGGTACATGCGGCGATGGCGACCGCGCTTTCGGTGACGAATTCGGCGGTGCAGTTGCCGCTGCTGGCGTTTGGGAATGCAGAGCAGAAGAATCGATACTTGAAAAGGCTGGCGGCAGGAGAGATTTTGGGCGCGTTTTGTTTGACGGAGCCGGCGGCGGGGTCGGACGCGGCGGGGATTCAGGCTACGGCGGTATACGACGGCGAGAATTACCGGATTAATGGGGCGAAGACTTGGGTGACGAACGGATCGGCGGCGGGAGTTTTTGTTGTGTTTGCGAAGACTGATCCGGCGGCCGGGGGAAAAGGGATCAGCGCGTTTCTGGTGGAGCCTGGGTATGCGGGATTCAAGGTGGGGCGGCATGAGGACAAGATGGGGCAGAAGTCGTCGCCTTCGGTTGAGTTGCTGTTCAATGATTGCATGGTGCCGGTGGCAGGGCGATTGGGAGAAGAGGGGCAGGGATTGAAGATTGCGTTGAGCGCGTTGGATGGCGGGAGGGTTGGGATTGCGGCGCTGGCCGTGGGATTGGCGCAAGGGGCGCTGGAAGAGTCGGTGAAGTTTGCGCGGGCGCGGAAAGCGTTTGGGAAAGCGATTGGGGAGTTTCAGGCGATCCAGTGGATGCTGGCGGATATGCATGTGGAGATTGAGGCGGCGCGTGGTCTTGTTTATCAGGCGGCGAGTTTGAAGGATGCGGGGGGGAAGATGGGGTCGGCGGCTTCGCGGGCGAAATTGTATGCGAGCGAGATGGCGAACCGCGTAGTGTACAAGGCGGTGCAGATTCATGGGAGCCAGGGGTATTCGCGGGAGTCGGAAGTGGAGCGGATGTATCGAGACGCGCGGGTGATTCCGATTTACGAGGGAACAAGCGAGATCCAGCGGACGATTATTGCGCGGGATTTGTTGGGGAAGAGTTAGGACAATCCGGGACAATTTGAGTTTTTGCGGTGCTGAGTTGTGGTGTTCGGGTGTGTCTAGAGCAGGTGCGAAGGAAGAGAAGATTTCAACGCAGAGTCCGCAGAGGAGCCGCAGAGGACGCTAAGAGTTGGGAGACAAGACGCGATGGTTGTGGTCCTTCAGCCATCCTTATCGGATGGCTTCAGGATGACAAGTTTCGGTCATTGGGGGTGGGGGCAAGGTGCTTGAGTTGGGCTACTTCGCGGATGGTTAGGGAGCGGAATTTGCCGGGGGGAACGTCGAGGACGAGGGGGCCTAGCTGGACGCGTTTGATTTTTTCGACGAGGAAGCCGACGGATTGGAACATGCGGCGGATCTGGCGATTGCGTCCTTCGATGAGGGTAACTTCGTACCAAGGATTGGGCGCGTCTTCGTGGAGGCGGATTTTGGCGGGGGAGGTTTTTACGCGGCGGTCGTCGTCGAGAGTGATGTGAACGCCGGAGCGGAGGCGAGCGAGGGATTTTTCATCGGGCCGGCCGCTGATTTTGACCAGATATTTTTTGGGGACGTGCGAGCCGGCTTTGGTTAATTTTTGGGCGAGGGCGCCGTCGTTGGTGAGGAGGAGTAGGCCTTCGCTGGCGTAGTCGAGGCGGCCGACGGGGTAGACGCGTTCGGGGAGCGGGCCGAGGAGTTGCATGACGGTGGGGCGGCCTTCGGGATCGCTTACGGTGGTAACGTAGCCTTTGGGTTTGTGGAGCATGAGGTAGAGGAGGCGTTGGGATGGCTTGATGGGTTTGCCGTC